>Ga0075471_10000001_pt1 | contig 122966 bp, 109 predicted proteins | sample DEB19_08_DNA_2_FD_74787 | JGI IMG/M metagenome (GOLD analysis project Ga0075471, IMG submission 74787) | Aqueous microbial communities from the Delaware River and Bay under freshwater to marine salinity gradient to study organic matter... | ecosystem: Environmental > Aquatic > Marine >...
GTTATACCTCCCTCATTTTCAATTTTAGCATGTGTGGTTTTACCTGTAGCTTTCCAGGTGTACCAAACCAATGTATAAATATTGCCGGCTTTTAGTGTGTTGGTTTCATGAATTTCGTCTTTTATCAAAGAATCAGTTTTCACATAGTAATTATTCTTTTCCCAACGGATGCTATCAAAATACATATGATGTGATTGTGCAAGTTCTTTCCACTCTTTTTTGCTCATCGGCGTAGAAGAATTAAAATAGATTTTTGCTGAGTCAGATACCAATTCATCAAATTTCGGGTAAACATTTTTTGTATAATCTTCGTTGATATCCTTGATGGCTTTGGAATAATAATCATCAATTCTGGATACAGTTGTGATTGTTTCATCAACCTGAGATTCGGTTTTGCTGTTATTACATGCTACTAAAGTAGAAGCCATTGCAGCAATGAGAAATAATTTTTTCATTGTTTTTGTTTTGGTTTAAGAATCAATTATATAATGATCATGAAGATAACTTTTAAAATCCATTGTCAACTTAACGAGGTTTAAATTGAATTCCGTGGATGCTTTTAAAGACGGTAAAATCGTTGAAGAGTGGAATACGTATGATACTCGAAATATTTTTGAATTGCTTAAATAAACATTATTCTTTGTGAAATTATATTTCAATCTTACTGTAGAGTATTGAAGTAAAATATACAGTAAAAAATTAACCCTTGTAGGTTAAATCCCTACAAGGGTTTTTTTATTTTCGGTGAAGCGATAGGTGCACGTAGGTTTTTCTTTAACAATTTATATTTTCTATTCGTCGAATATTAAAGTATCTTTGCAATTCTTGATGTTATTGCTCTCTGTGTTTGTGCAGTTCTTCTTCCCAAATATGTTGTTGTTCTAACGTAAGGCAGATAAAGCATCGATTTCATAACGATGGCCTTATCACATTATTCATTTAATCATTACAAAAGTGTCGTTTAAAAATTTAAGACTCATTGAGCCTATATTGAAGGCTTTGGACGAGGAAGGGTATGAAACTCCCACTCAGATCCAACAAAAATCAATCACTCCCATTTTAGATCGGAAAGATATTTTGGGTTGTGCGCAAACAGGAACAGGTAAGACAGCTGCCTTTACCATACCAATTTTACAGTTGATGCATGAAAAACGTGCTTCAGTTAATAGTCGTGCTAAAACTATTGATACATTGATACTCACACCAACACGTGAGTTGGCAATTCAAATTGGTGAAAGCATTGCTGCATATGGCCGTCACCTTTTTTTAAGACATCATGTTGTTTTTGGTGGTGTTTCACAACATAGTCAGGTGAATGCAATCCGCAATGGTGTAGATATTTTGGTGGCTACACCAGGCCGTTTATTAGATCTGATGCAACAGGGGCATATTACACTTTCAAATATCAAATTTTTTGTGCTGGATGAAGCAGATCGCATGCTCGATATGGGGTTTATCCATGATGTTAAAAAAATTATTGCAAAGCTTCCTGTTAAAAGACAATCACTTTTCTTTTCTGCTACCATGCCACCTGAAATCAGTCAGCTTGCAGATATGTTGTTGAAGCATCCAGTTAAAATAGAAGTAACACCAGTTTCTTCAACGGCTGAGATGATTCAACAGGCAGTTTATTTAGTTGAAAAAAATGATAAACAAGATTTGTTGATAGATATTCTCAAAGATAAATCTATAGAAACCCTCTTGGTCTTTACACAGATGAAACATGCTGCAGACAAGCTTTCCAAGCGATTGAATGCTTCAGGTATTTATGCTGCAGCCATACATGGTAATAAATCACAGAATGCAAGGCAAACTGCGTTGGAAAACTTTAAAAATAAAAGAGTCAGGGTGCTTGTTGCAACTGATATTGCCGCAAGGGGAATCGATATTGATCAACTGTCGCATGTGCTGAACTATGAACTGCCGAATGTTCCGGAGACCTATGTTCACAGAATTGGCAGGACGGGCAGAGCTGGTGCTTCTGGAATAGCTTTGTCGTTTTGCAGTAGAGAGGAGAAGGCTTATTTGAGGGATATCGAAAGGCTTATCAAGAAATCAATTCCTGTTATGAATTGGGAGGTGAGTTCCATTGAGCAATCACATAACAATCAATCTTATTCCTTAAATAAAAATAATCGATCCAATAAAAGGATGACGATTCAAAAGCGGGAAACGGTTTTCGGATAAGCGATTTAGATACAGGGTTTAATTATTAAGCGGCTAGAGTAATCATGATGTTTAAATGATGTAAAGAAAAGTGCACAGTATTTTGGATTAATTGACTTCTTTACATTTTCTGAAAATATTGTAATTTAAATGCCTGTTAATCTTATGCACCTAATCTAATTCATGCCTACAATCAATCCTTTCATTCATTTTAATGTATTGTTTGCAGAAGGAGACATAGAGTTTTCATTTAATGAAAAAAGCTTGGGTTCTTATTTTGGAATGTTTAGAGACAAATATTGAATTGAGTTGATGATTCAAAACAATTAATATGAAAAAAAGAATATTAGGAAAGAATGGTTTAGAAGTTTCTGAGCTTGGATTAGGTTGTATGGGACTAACCTTTGGGTATGGTCCTGCTACCGATGAAGCTGATGCAATTTCGTTGATTCAAAAGGCATATGAATTAGGCATAACATTTTTTGACAGCGCCGAGGCATACAGTCAGGGTATAAACGAAGCCTTGTTGGGGAAAGCCGTAAAATCATTTCGCAATAAAGTAGTAATTGCTACAAAATTTGGTTTTCAAAATGGAGATGCTACACAAGGGTTAGACAGTCGACCTGAAAGAATCCGAGCTGTAGCAGAGGCATCATTAAAACATTTAAATACAGATGTGATTGATTTGTTCTATCAACATCGTGTAGATCCAAATGTTCCAATGGAAGATGTTGCTGGGACGGTGAGCGACTTGATCAAAGAAGGAAAAGTAAAACACTTCGGATTATCAGAAGCTGGAATCAGCTCAATTCGAAAAGCGCATGCTGTGCAACCTGTTGCTGCTTTACAGAGTGAATATTCGCTATGGTGGAGAGAGCCTGAAAAAGAATTAATACCAGTGTTAGAAGAACTTGGAATTGGCTTTGTTCCTTTCAGTCCTTTGGGAAAGGGCTTCCTGACTGGTGCGATAAATGAAACTACTCAGTTCGATCCAACAGATTTCAGAAATGTAGTTCCTCGTTTTTCTGAAGAAAATCGAAAGGCAAATCAGTCGATGGTTGAATTGATCAAATCAATAGCCAAGGTGAAAAATGCTACACCTGCACGGATTGCGTTGGCGTGGTTATTGGCGCAAAAGCCATGGATTGTCCCCATACCTGGTACTACAAAGCTTCATCGTTTACAGGAAAATATTGGCGCAGTAGATATTGAACTTACACAAAACGATCTTCAAAGCATTGAAGAGGCTTCTTCTAAAATTGAAATTTCAGGAGCAAGGTATCCGCAGCATTTACAAAATAGAGTGGGAAAATAAATAGCTTGATTCCTGTGATTGATTATTTCGATGAAATGATGTCGTTGATAATGTGGATATGATGCCGGGTATGAATATCCAACATGATAAAAGTATTTTTCTTATTGAGGTTTCCAAAAACTGGATGCAGGAAAAACTGATTCTCCTTTGCATTTTTTAATGCTTCGATTGAAAGCCTTGTTTTTGTGAACATTGCATCAAAATCTGTCGTTTCTGTTTGGGTAGGTTTTACAATTTCTGGAGCTTTTGCTTTTCCCCTAGGGAAACTGTTTAAGGTAAATGCCAACAGTCTTGGCAAATTGAATTTCCACTTGTATTTATTGGGGTCTGATTTGCATACTGTTTCAATGATTTTTATGATCACAAGCAGTGAGTGTTCAATATGCCAGCCAACATTCACACTCGAAATAGCCTGATTGGCTTTTTCAGCATCAGAGATATATGTATACAATGCTGATAATGGGTATTCTAGATTTCTCATGATTTATTAAGTATATGCCCCGTCAAGATAAAGTAAAATTTAGAATGAGCCTCATTGTTATGATTGAAAGCTATATTTCATTCTTTAATTTATTTCATCTAAGAGAAAGAAACATACTTCGGTTTATGAACATTCATTTTCAAAAACAAATCCTGATATACCTGTTTTAAACGTATCAAATGAAATATCCAATCCGGTAACACATAATTATAATCAACTGGTATTATAATGGCCTGCTTTATTCAATGGTAAATCGTGGACATTCTGAAGACATATTGATGGCAAAAAACTAAAACGGGTCACTCCATTTTGTATCTGTGTACACTGCCGATCCAGTGAGGGTTTTAATGAAGGATACTACTGCCTGTACTTCTGTCGCAGTTAAGTTCAATTGTTGACCAAAGCCATTTGGTTTTAAACGTGCATCTAATCTAGTATTTCCATTTACAAGATTTATTCTTCCATAATGTCCAATCACATTCTGCAGTGTTGCAAAATTTCCAGTATGCATCATGGGTGTATTTGGTGTTCCGTTTGCATTTAATAAATTTCTGAGTGAGGGTGCGCGTGTAATATTTATATCTATGCCAGGAGCATTAAGGATACCAATTACTCCATTGTTTCCAGTATTAGGGTCTATATCAAATTCCGGTGCAGCATGACAGCCCTGACAGCCCAGTCCACCGCCAATTCTAGAGCCGCCTGCATCAAAGACCGGAGGTATTAGAAATAAATCTTTCCCCTGGTTTTCCTGTGTTGTGAAATTGGGGAAAGGCTGATTATCGTTTTGAACCAATGCTCTTCCAGCATCATACTTTGAATCAAATGATTGGATGCTTCTTACGAATTGTGCCAGGCATTCCTGCATTCTTACCTCAGTAATCGAAGCATCGCCATATGCAAATTTGAACAATTCATTGTAGTAATCTAATCCTTGAAGTTTTGTCAGCAATGTCGAAAAATTTGGTCTACCATTTTGTCCACTGAATCCCATTTCAACATGGTTTTGTATGGGCTGTGTTGTCTGATTTTCCAGTGACGTAGCTCTTTCATCCCAGAAAAATTTGGTTTCATTTCCAAATCGGGCATTTATCAATCTCATTGAATGACGTGTGGTCGTTCCATTGCCTACTCCATTGCTGGCTATTGCTGTATCTCCAAAAGCAAAACTTTGTTTGTGGCAACTTGCACAGGAAATTGAATTATCAATGCTTAATTGTTTATCATAAAACAAAACACGTCCCAGTGTTGCTTTGGCATTAGAAATGGGGTTGTTACTCGCATTATCTCTTGTAATATAGGAAGGTCTTGATTGATTTGCATAATTAGCAAGCGTATTTAAATTTATTTTTGTACCAAATTTTGCATTCAATGCGGGATATGATTCGGTATTCTGTTTTGTGCAGCTTACCAAAATAATAATTACGATGGTAATTGCTGAAGTAAAAAGGATTGTTTTGTTCATATGGGGCCTTTCTAAACTGTAGACATGATAATTTATACTTCGTTTAAGAGACAAGATCACCCAATTTGTTAAAGTATTCCAAAGTATTACTTTTCCAACTTTCTTTTTGATCTGTTATCGACTTCAATACTGAAAGTACTGTTGATGGAAACCATCCCAATAATATTGGTATGATGCAGTATTCGGACGTATATGTGCAATTGATAAAAAAAATAAAATAATTGTATTATAATTTAAAGCTCATATTGATTTCTGCAACATGATATCCTTTCTTGATAATATTTTTATAAGCATTAGAGCTTTTATTCAACAATGGGTTGGTGTGATTCAAGTGAATAAAGTAAATCTTATTCTTATCTTGTAGAGATATATCTTCAAATAATTTCAAGCTTTCAATCACCAATGGATGGGGGATTTCTTCGACATTTCTATATGCAACTTCGCTGTTGCTAAAAAATGTACCATCTAGTAAAGCATAGTCAACTTGCCTTATAAGTGAAACAATATCAGTCTTCCACTTTTCCCATTTGTCTATATCAGGTATGAAAAGAACTTTTTTCTGAGGGCCCTCAACAATGTAGCCCACTGTTTCTGAATATTCATCTCTATGTGGAACGAGCAGTGGTTTTATCTTTATTGAAGATGTAATATTTTTCCATACGTTTTCTTCAATTTGTTCTACCTCAATGTTGTGTAATGAAACGAGTTGACTCCATGGACCGTTCTTTTCTAAATATACTTTCATTTTAGGCATAGCAAAAACCTTGACAGACTTACTATTCATGGCTTCGCGACCAAATTGCATGAGTCCTGTGTAATGTCCGATATGCGCATGTGTTAAAAATATACCGTCTGGTACATATGCTAGTTTCTCTTTTTGTGTCTTATTAAATGCTTTTAATTGAGAAGTAATATCAGGTGTTGCTTCAACAAGAAATTTCTTTTCATTCATTGGATCAATAATTCCCAATGAAACCACTTTTTTATTTGAGTCGATCTTTTTGCAACATTCTTTTTGGCATCCAATATGTGGTGAGCCTCCATCCTGGAGTGTACCGAGAATTAGTAAATAAGGTGAATTGTTGGAGTTTGTAGACGTATTTTGTCCATATAATATTGTAGTAATTAATAATGTTATGATGAAAAAATTTATTTTCATTCTACTACGTGGAATATATTGGAACAGCGTTGTTTTCTTTACGAGAATAGAACTACTTCAAAGGCTTAACCATAATATCTTTATAATAGACAATGCTTTTAGGGTCATGGCCTTGTAATGCAAATGTCCCACTGGAAATAATACGACCAAGGTGATTTTTTGCAGGAACAAAATCTTCCGGTTGTGTCCAATCTGTCACCACCTGATCATTGACTTTAACGATCACATGTTTCCCTTCAACACGAATATATTCTGTATACCAAACATCATCCTTTACAAAAACATCTCTTGTGTCTTTAATATCATATAATCCACCCGTTCTTTTCCAATCGGTATGTGAATTATTTACTTGAACTTCAAATCCTTTATCAGGAAATCCTTTGTCCTGGTATACCGTATGAAAATAAATACCAGAGTTTGATCCAGGCTTTGTCATCACTTGTGCTTTGAATTCAAAATTTTTGAAATCATGGTTCATCAAGGGTCCATCATAATAAAGGTGTGATCGAACGCCCGCAACTTTAATGCTTCCGTCTTCAATTGAAAAAGTACCTGGGCTCTCACTGAATTTCCAGCCATTGAAAGATTTTCCATCAAACAATGGGATCCATCCATTTTTGTGTTTTATTGAATTTGAAGTCGAACATGCTGCTAAAATGCTTGATAATGCAATTGTAACGACAAATTTTACAATTGATGTAGCTGAAGAATGTTTTATATTATTCATATTCTGAATTTAATTAAAATTCAAATCATATAAAAATAATTATCTGTCGATTCTGATTTATATAAGGTACATCTAATTATTTCTCTTGATGTAATTTAAAACTGCTTCAAGTAACTGAATTTCACAATCGACTGATCCTGCATTTGTGTTTTTAAATTAACCGTTTGAAATTCTCTGTGATTGATTACAAAATATATGTAAGACAGTGGTTTATATTCCCATGAAAACCTGACATTGTAATTTTTTGAATTGTTTTCCGTGTTTTGCTGATAAAACCCGATCAGCTGTAACCGTGGATTCAAGGCGAATCTTCCTTCAAATGCCAACAGATCAACCTTTGTATTGGTTGCATTTACGCCAACATTGCTAAACCTGTTTCTATTGAATTTGGTTTGAAATGAAATCTGAGGGACTGGTGCAAATTGCAAAGTCCATTCACCAGATCTTAAATTTCCATTGAAATACTCTCCAAAAGAGTAGAGTGTCATCAAGTTCAGTTTCTTGGATGGATCTGTGCTGGCATAAATCATTTTTCTATTATAATTATATGCTCCCTGTTGAATCGTCACACCAAGGGGTTGAAATGTTTCTGTTAAATATTGATAAGTAGGAAAAACAATAAGTCCAAAGAAAGCACCTGATTGTAAATTGAGCCACACAGGACAATAGCCAATAGTTTTTTCGATCAACTTGCCCGTCGATACTGAATGATAGAATTCAGGAAAGATGCTGGGTTCCCAAGCGCGTAACCATTTTTTGAATGGAAGATTTTTTCCTCTGTACCACCAAAAAATTCCCGGGGTAGTTCCAACAACATCATTTCTTGAAACAAACCCGAGTTGGGGATCATAATTCTTAGAAACTATAGATTGTGTCCACCAGATTTTGAACTGGTTGTTTACAAAAAAGTATTGTGCATATGCAGAGAGTCCCTGTTTGTTCTTCTCACTTGTATTGGATACTGAAACCATTGTGCTCAAAGAATGTGAAGCGCCTAATCTGAAAAATCCGTCAATCGTTCCAACAGTATTTGAACCAGTTGTCTGATCTTTTACAGATAACATTCCACCAATTCTATTTTGCTTTCCAAAATTTTCAGAAAATCTTCCAACAAAAAAATTTGTTGCAGACATATCTGATGTGCCACGCTGACGCATGAGTAACGCTCCGAAATTTCTTTTATCTGATCTGTACACATAGCGACCACCAGCTTCAATGGGGATTGGATTCCCATTGTCATCCAAACCAATTCTTCTGCTGAAAAATGGTTGAATATGCATGTTTCCGCCAGATTCATCATAGCTTCTTTTGATACCAATTCCAAAAAGCGATGCATTTTCAAGAAAAAATTGTCTTCGTTCTGGAAAAAAAACTGAAAACCTTGTTACATTATTTACCTGCCTATCTGCATCTGCCTGTGCAAAATCAGTATTGAACGTTATATCTAAAATGGAGTTTGGATTAATCCCCCATTTTACTTCACCTCCAGTTTTAAAGGAACTTGATCGATTTGTTTTTATTCCGTCAATTGATTCTTTTTCGAACGAGGTAAGTAAATACGGTTGAACCCTGATATTGGTTTGCGGTGGTGGCGGTTGGAGTCCCTTTAATACACCCGCATAGTTCATTCGAAGTGAGGTGAATGAGCGGGGGAATGGTGAGAATGCGCTGATTTCATTGGTAAGACGTCGGTTTCTGTATACATTGAAACCCCATTCTTGCGTTTCATTTTCATTGATATGATATCTTAATGTTTTCCATGGAATTGCAACTTCTGCATACCAGCCAGAATCCGTTCTCGAAGTTCTGGTTTTCCATAGACCATCCCAATCTACATCATAATATGCATCATCAAAAGCAAGCAAATCCCTTTGAACACCGTATGGATTTACGGCAAATGCCATGGCATTTCGTTTGTCATTAAATCCATCAAAAGACAATGTAACCATGTCGTGTGCCATGAAATTAAAATCTCTTTTGAAGTCAATTGCGCGAATTGCTTTTTTACCCATGGTATCTCTTGCATAGACACCCACGTATAAAAAATTTTTATTGAATAAAACCTTTACCTCTGTTTCATGATTGGGAGTATTTCCCTGAAAGGGTTCTATCATGGTGAACCTGGGGGACGAAGGGGATAATTTCCATTCATTTTCATTGAGGATGCCATCAATTTTGATTGAAGTCGAAATTTTTTGTGACTGGATTGATTTTCTGATTGAATCAGGTTCAAATACAGTTGCGTCCTGACTAAGCGCAAACAGCGGAAATAAAAAAATGAATAGTAATAAAGTATTTCTCATATGATACCGGAGCTGAAATCGCACATAAATTACAACATTTGAACGAGTGTCAAGTAATTTAATGATCTGTTATTGAAGTGTGATAATGAACTATTTGCTCTCCTCTCTTAGCATAGCTAGGAGCTCTTTATTCATGTCAATTGCTTTGAATATAAATAAATTGAGGTCCTGGTTCCTTGTCCCTTGCAATCGTGCAATTTGATTGACATATGTTTCAAAATCAAATTTATCTCTGTTTAAAATTTTTTGATTTGCAGTAAATAAAGGCATTTTTGGTTTTGTGTTTTTATTTATTATATCCAACACACCTGCGAAATCTTTGTTAGCGGTTATAGATGGTGATACAAAATGATTTTGTCTATATTCTTCAAAATAATTATCCATCATTGTTAAAATTCTATTTTCCCTGTTTTTCATGTTCTTGATTTGGAAATAATATTCCTTCAATTTTTTGACCAACTCTTTGTTGTCGAGGTATCTCAGTGTTCCTGAATTGATTGCCTGTTCCCAAGTAGCATCGTTGGGTTCCCAATTTGTTCTGAGGGATAAAATCGCATGAAAAAAGTAAAGTTCATTTATTCTGCTTTCCCAATTTTTGTTTTTATACAGTTCATAAATGGAATCTGCAGCTTCTTTTTGATTTTGGATCAGAAATGTTATGCCATATAAACCTATAGAATCATTTCTCAAATCTGTCTCTAATTCTGCAAGGTATACTTCACCTCTTTTTGTTTCTATTTGGTGTTCACGAACATTTTCGGCAAGAAATCCCAATGATACTGCTGCAAAGAGCATAAAAAACTCTGTGATGTGTTCTTTCCAGTTTTTAGGTTTATGTGAATGATGGTGGACTTCCATATTAATATTATATACCTGAATGTATTAAATAACTTCCATTTTTAGGGTGTGTTCTTCGAATAAATAAATGGAATCGATTTCTTCAAATTGAAGAGAATAATTCATGTTCTAAAATGCTTTAGTTGAATAAATTATAATAAATTGATGTATCAAATTTGAGTTGATATGAAAAAGCTTTTGTTTGCCGCTATTACTGCCCTTTCATGTACATTTTTAGCTGCGCAACCTTGGAAACCTGCAGGAGAAAAAATAAAAACCCAATGGGCAGATAAAGTTGATCCCAACAATCCACTTCCGGAATATCCTCGTCCACAAATGGTCCGAGCAGATTGGATGAATCTGAACGGTTTGTGGGATTATGCGATTCTTCCGAAAGGGAATAATATACCTTCCACTCATCAAGGAAAAATTCTGGTGCCTTTTCCTATAGAATCGAGTTTGTCTGGTGTTCAAAAGACAGTTGGAGAAAACAATGAATTGTGGTATCAACGAAATTTTACCATTCCTTCAAATTGGAAAAATAAAAAAGTCATTCTCAATTTTGGTGCTGTAGATTGGAAGGCAGACATATGGGTAAATGATATTAAGGTGGGTTCGCATCAGGGTGGATATACCCCCTTCAGCATTGATATCAGCGCAGCTCTTTTAAAAGATAAATCACAAAAGCTAACTGTACGTGTTTGGGATCCAACCGATGCCAGTTTTCAACCCCGTGGTAAACAAGTAAGAAATCCACAAGGGATATGGTATACTGCTGTTACTGGGATCTGGCAAACTGTTTGGCTTGAGCCTGTTGAACAATCTTTTATTCAACAGATAAAAACTGTTCCCAATATTGATGGTGGAAATATTACTGTTGCAGCACAAACAGTTGGTGCATCATATGGTGATATCATTCAAGTGAATATGTTAGACAATGGGAATGTGGTTGGAACATCTAAATCATTGGTTGGACAGGAAACAGTTGTATCGATCCCCAATGCGAAACTATGGAGTCCGGAGTCACCTTTTTTATATGATGTTGAAGTTGAACTCATCCACAATGGAGTTGTAAGTGATAAAATTAAATCTTATACCGGCATGCGTAAGATTTCAACCAAAGTGGATGCTGATGGCATTGTGCGCATGCAATTAAACAATAAAAACTATTTTCATTTTGGCCCTCTTGATCAGGGATGGTGGCCTGATGGTTTATACACCGCCCCAACAGATGAAGCACTTGCATATGATATTCAAAAAACGAAAGACTTTGGATTTAACATGATCCGCAAACATGTAAAAGCTGAACCTGCAAGATGGTATTATCATTGTGATAAACTTGGCATATTGGTTTGGCAGGATATGCCAAGTGGAGATGCGAATCCACGTTGGCAGATGAGAAATTATTTCAATGGATTAGAACTTCAGCGAAGCAAAGCATCAGAAAATAATTTCATTCAAGAGTGGAAAGAGATCATGGACTTTACATATAATAATCCTTCTTTAGTTGTTCGTGTTCCATTCAATGAAGCATGGGGGCAATTTAAAACACCTGAAATTGTTGAAATGACTAAAACATATGATCCATCTCGATTGGTGAATCCTGCGAGTGGTGGTAATCACTACGACGTTGGTGATATGTTGGACATGCACAATTATCCAGATCCGGTAATGGGAATTTTTGATGCTAAGAGGGTGAATGTGTTAGGTGAATATGGTGGACTCGGATTGGTGGTGAAGGATCATATTTGGGAAAACAACCGCAACTGGGGGTATGTGCAATACAAATCTTCTGAAGAGGTAACAAATGCATATGTTGAATTGACAGAGAAGTTAAAAAGATTGATTCCCTTTGGATATTCTGCTGCAGTTTATACACAAACCACTGATGTAGAAATTGAAATCAATGGATTGATGACGTACGACAGAAAACTCATCAAGTTAGATGAAGCGAAAATCAAGAATGCCAATCAAAAGGTGATTGCGACATTGAAGTAATTAAACTGTTTGATGTTAGATTCTATATAAATCTTCCTTCCAATTTTTGATTTGTTCTTTTATTTCTTTTGAACGCAATGATTCTTCTGCAGCTTTTTTTGCAAGTGATGGAAGTTCTTCATCCGAAGCAAATCTAAGCGCAATAATTTGTCGAATGTTTAAGCGGCTGTCAAGCGGTTTCCCTGTAAGTATAAAATGTCTTAGTTTTTCTTCTGCGCGAATTGCTCTGTCTTGTGCTTTAAGCGCATAGCTTCTCACCAAAGAACCTATCAAAAAAATAAGAACAAACACTACTACCAGTAATGAAGCACTGTAATAATTATCTGGTTTAGAATTGATAAGGTTTACGATACTTCCAATAAGTCCTGCTAAACAAAGCGGGGCAGATATGAAGTGAAATGGTGCATGGTATCTGGTATGGTTTTTAAAGTTTTGAGCTGTCATATATCATTGGTTTGTTTTACAAAATTGAGATATCTTGGTCAAGTAATGAACAAAAGGTAGTTATTATTTGTAATGATAAAAATAAAAAGATCATGGAAGAAATGATTCCAAATGAAGGATTTCCAAAGGCAGCTGCCAATCAGCCATGTTGCGTAAATCTTGAAGCAGGTAAAACATATGCGTGGTGTACTTGCGGACTCAGTGAAAAACAGCCTTTTTGTGACGGACGTCATAAGAAGATTGAGGGAATGCCATTCAAGAGTTTAAGGTTTGAGTCGACTGAAAACAAAGAGGCATGGTTGTGTCAATGTAAGATGACAAAGAATCCGCCTTATTGCGACGGAAGTCATAATCAATTATAATATTAGGATGTCAAAAATGTATATTCTTCTAATTATATTCTCAGCTTTCATTCTATTTCAATCTTTTATGGCATTTTCTACTTCAAAAATTGAAAAACAAAAGTATCGCGTTGTAAAGACTGAAAAAGAATTTGAAATTAGGTTTTATCCTCCTGCAGTACTCGCTACTATCAGATCCTCTGCAAGTTCATACAGAGAACTTGCGAGCAATGGATTTAGAAGAATCGCAGGCTATATATTTGGCAACAATGAAGCATCTACCAAAATTGCCATGACTTCTCCCGTACGTATGGACATCAATCAAAAAAACTCTTCTATGAGTTTTGTGATGCCCTCTCAATATGAACTTAAAGATCTTCCAAAACCTAAGGATGCAAGTGTCGAAATACATGAATCACCAGCCGAGTATGCAGCTGTCATAGAATTTGGTGGATTTGCCACAGATGAAAAAATCAAGAAGTATGTTGATCAGTTGAAATCAGTTCTTTCTGAAAAAGGCATTAATACCATTGGCAATTTTAAATATCTTGGGTACAATCCTCCATATCAATTCATTGGGAGAAAGAATGAAATCATTATAGCTGTAGATTGGAAAGAATAAACTTTTCTTCCTCTTGCATTTTCAAATTATTATTTAAATTGTTTACAAGGATGTGAAATAAGTCCTGATATTTTTATTAATTATTTTTAGAAAAAACTAATCTTAATTTTTTTTCATTCTTTTTCCAGAATGAAAAAAATGAGCCAGTTACTTCATCAGCATCTGGCAATATCCATGGTCTTGGATCTTCGATTCCTTGGTAATGTTCATTCAAGGGATGTTCCCGGTAATGAATTGTTGAATCTGCTGTCTTTGATTTTAGTTCTTCAAAACTTCCTGTAAAAATTTGCACATCTTTTATGTTCGAAGAAAGTTCTATCATAAAAGAAATGCATTGATCTGAAACTGGGTATTTCTTAAAAATCGCTGGCTCCAATAATAAAATTCGGTTTGCTTTGATATCTGATTTCCAGGTTGGAGATAGATTGTAATAATTGTATAAGAGCGTTGGAAGTGATTGGTCTATCTGAATTGAAGTATTTTCAGGTAGGTTGGTTTCGAAGTCAATGATTTCATGATTCTTTAATTCTGCGGGAGTTGAGAGGTTTTGTAATACCTCGTATGAGGTATCTAAGAAGGTGTTGGTTTGATTAGTACCAGTGTAGTGGTTGATGTTTTCCTGATTTGCTATATATTTTTTATTTGAAAAAGTGCCAGCCACCCATTGCCATGAAAGTGCATTGCTGCCCCAATCTCCATCGAGAAGATAATAATACATCCATTGTGCAGGATGGTACCAATGTGAATTACCAAGATTGCAACTGAGAAATGCAACATACATTCTTAAGTGATTGTGCATTGATCCCTCAGTTTTTAATTTTTTGATTCCTTCATCAATTGCATGGATACTTGTTTGAGCATTGTTGATTGATATAGGGATACCCCAATTGCTTATATTTTCTTGTTTATTTTTTAGATCACTATCAATCATTGATTTTTTAATTTGCCATACTCTTTGAAAATATTCTCTCCAAAGTAGTTGCTGGATGAATTTTTCACATTGATAATAAGTGTATTTCTTCCGGGCAAGATGTTGGAAGATCATTTCAGTATCCAATACACCTCTTGATATATATGGGGATAGTTGTGTTACAGCACCATGGATGAAATTTCTTGTTCTACCGTATTTAACAGGATCGATTTGATCCAGCAGTTGAATAATTTCGTTATAGTTGGTGATATATTTTTTCTCACTCATTATTGTAATCAACGTTTACTGATTTTGTTATGTGTTATTTGTCTTTGTAGCGCACATTTGAAACGGTTGATTTCAGGATTTCTTTTCATTCGATGTTTCTGGCTTACACCGCTGTTTACACGTTTTCTCCATAGATTGAAACTTGATCTTTTGAGTTGATTTCTCATCAACTGTATCACATCTGATTCAGTCATCCCAAATTGTATAAAGATCGCCTCAAACGGTGTTCGATCTTCCCATGCCATTTCTATAATGCGGTCTATTTCAATCTCTTTTAAAATTTTATGCTGCACCTTTTGTAGTTTCATTGTATTAAAGCTGTTTCAACAATTTCATGAGCTTAAAAGTTTTATTAGTGATCTGTTTTTAATAAATACTTTTTTCTGTAGAATATTTGATCTGTAAAAGCCTGTAAGAATTATACAAAAAAATTCACATGAAGGGCAAATGTCAAAGATTAGTAAAAACGAAGTTTGAATTTTCTTTTCCCTTTGCTTTCTGATAGCTTTGCGAAAAAAAATAATGCATTCTTCTTATTTAACACAATTACAATCTGAGATAAAACCATTGAGGGAAAAATTGGTGCATCATCCAGTGTATGCATCCATTCAATCAATTGACGATTTACAATTATTCATGGAGCATCATGTTTATGCAGTGTGGGATTTCATGTCATTGTTGAAAGCATTGCAAAACAAACTTACTTGTGTAAAAATTCCTTGGGTCCCAACTGGTAATGCAAATACGAGATACTTGATCAATGAAATTGTAACCGGCGAGGAGAGTGATGTTGATAATCTTGGTCAAAGAATGAGTCATTTTGAGCTGTATTTGAAAGCTATGCAACAAGCGGGTGCTGATACTGCATCAGTGGGAAGGCTTATAAATGAGGTACATGCTGGAAGAGAAATTTCAGCGATATTGTCATCATCTTTTATACCAGCATCTGCGAGTAAATTTTTGGGAAACACTTTCGATGTGATTGAAACTGATCAATCTCATTTGATGGCAGCTGTGTTCACATTTGGACGAGAAGATCTGATTCCAGATATGTTTATCAGTTTTATCAATGAGTTAAAAAAAGAGTTTCCTGATAAGGTTGATATATTCCAGTATTATATCGAAAGACATATTGAGGTAGATGGAGATCATCACAGTGTCTTGGCATTGGAGATGACTGCAACACTTTGTGGTAACGATCCTCAAAAATGGAAAGATGCAACTTCATATGTGAAGAAAGCGCTTCAATCTCGCATTGATTTGTGGGATGAGATTTATGCTAAAATCGAAGAAAATCAATTGAAGGAGGTAAATTAATTATTTACCTTCTTTCAATTACTATAGCAATGATTTAATTATACTAAAATCAAAACCAAATCAACGGGTGCCTTACAGGTAGATTTCTGATAATTTCATCTGTCTGAGGTGCATGATCCAATTTTTCCCAAGTGTTAAAAAGGTCATCTTTTTTAAGTGCATATGCACCAAAAAGTAGAAACGGTTGAGCAACCGGCCATTGATCCCAATACATCAGGTCTTTTTTGAATGGCCAGGAGTCTTTGTTCTTTACAAAAGGGGTAATAAATGATATTCCTTTCTCTATTGATTTGTTGTTTTGCGTACTATAGTTCCAAAGATTATTATACTTGTCTGATAAAATTTGGCACAACATGCTCATGGCATCCAAGTTGAAAAGCGAATAGCCAAAGGGTTTAGTTCTATTCAATTCTTTCGGGAAACTACCGTCTATGTCCATTTGCTCTGGTAGGTGTACATATTTGTACCGGTAAATACATGTATCAATCAGTAGTTTGTTACCGGTGAATTTTGCAAATGCTGCTACTTGCATTGTCCAGCATGTTGCATGGTTGTTCACTGCGTTTTTTTCATCAATACCGTATGGGTGTGATGTTATCCATTTTAGGTATTGATCAAACCAATTTCTGAATAATTTGTATTCAACTTTATCTGCAGATTTTGAATGTTCAAGTTTTAACAAGGATTGTGCAACTTCCATGAATTGTATCATGTCAATGATGCCAATGCCTCTTCCCGTAAATTTTCCTTTGATTGCCTGTGCATATAACATATGCGGGTTCATGCGTGTAGCTGTATCAATTAACCAAGCGCGCGCATGTTCGAAAGCTTTCCTTGCATATTTTTCATCATTGGTTAATATGTATGCAGAAGTAAGTGCACCGATCATTTTACTGAAATTGATCATTGCAGTTCGGTGGGCTGTAAAATTATCTGGGTTGGTCAATCCATCTTTTTGAATATATGGACCATCGGGGTGTTGCGGATCTGGCCACCAGTAATCACCTTCTGAAAAAAAATCATGTTTCCCTCCAGCACTTCTTTCAGTTTGAAAATTAGTAATTGTGATAGGATTGCTACGAAGTGCTTCGTCTGCTTCTTTTAATATGCCTGATTTAAGAAGAGTGATTGCTTCTTTTTGAATATTCAATCTCTGGCCATACAGATTTAAACATGAGAAAAGTATGATCGAAACAATAAAAAGGCTGAAATAAGTTTTCATCACCAATAACCTAATGAAAGCAAATCTTTATTTGAAGTGAATTATTTAATAGAATATTCATTCTCTAATTCTTTCTAAATTTTCTGTTATTCCTAAATATATATAATTTTATTCCTATTACTTCAAAACATATAAAATGGAAGTTCATCATTCTCATCATTCAGGTGGTCATAGGAAAAATTGGAAGGAGTATATCACAGAGTTTATCATGTTATTTGCTGCGGTGACCCTTGGCTTCTTTGCAGAAAACCTGAGAGAACATCAAATTGAAAAAATAGAGAAATACAATTTCTTCAGAACATTCATTATGATTTAGAACAAGATCTCAGGGAGATTGAAATAACAACTGCTTTCAATATAGAAAAGCAATTGATGAATGACAGTCTTGTGATGGAGTATTAGGCCAAAGGGTATCAATCCAATTTACCCAGATTTTATTATCTCGTTAAAAATGCCATCATTAGAAAATTCTTTGATCATTCTTCATCTGGATTTACACAACTGAAAAATGCTGGGGGACTTCGACTTGTGGAGGACAAGTCGATTATTCAAAAAATAATTGATATTGAGAATACTGTAATGATCGTTGAGAGTTTACAGGAAAGTATGGATCAGAATCTGTTGTTGTTGCGTGATGAGCTAAATAGTATTCTTGATCCGGTTACCAATAATAAAATGAATAGGAGTCAGAATTTAATGAATAGAAAAAGTCCTTATTTATTGCTGAGGCGTTACAATTATCCAGACGATCCTAATCCATTGACGACATATGAAACGAAAACTTTAAGTCGATTGATCAATTTATGTTCAGGCCCTGCAAATACGACGCTTCATATAAATTATTATCTGAGTCGATTGAAACAACAAGAAGAAATATTGAATGAGGAAATACTTAAAAAATTTGGAGATCGATTTAAGGATTGATGGATGCATTAGGACCAATCAAATCCCATAGATTACCATATATGTCTTTGAAGACAGATACTGTTCCATAAGGCTCTTCTTGAATTGGCCGGATAAACTCAACCCCTCTGCTTGTATAATTATTATAGTCCCTCATAAAGTCATCGGTATAGAGAAACAGAAATACCCTGCCACCTGTTTGGTTTCCAATGCAATTGATTTGCTCACTTGTTGAAGCTTTTGCCAATAAAATTTGACAACCTGCTCCATTTCCTCTTGGTTTAATCACCACCCATCTTTTAGCATCAGAAAGTTTTGTGTCTTCTATTAATTCGAACCCCAGGGTATTTGTATAATACTCAATTGCTTCATCATATTCTTTGACCAACAGGCTTATTTGTCCTAATTGCTGATTCATTGTTCTGAAAAAGTTAAAATGTTTTAAAAGAAATAAGAGTTTTTAAATATAAAGAGATCTGTTGTATTTTCGTAATGCTCATGCAAAATTGGAATACTCATAATAATAGATTGATTTTCATGGATGTTTTCAGAAAAACTTCCTCTCTATTCCGATTTGCATTGCTAATGATTTGCTTTCTTTTCATTCATCAGATATCAACTGCTGGTGATTTAATTAGGACGATATCTTTCAATACTCCTAAAAAGAGTGAAGCGGTACAATTAAACATCACAAATAAGTATTTTACTTCAGAAATTCCATTACAATCTGGCCAATTATCTCATGGAGTTGAGGCTGAAGTCGAGTCTTCTGAAGATGATATTCATCATAATCTGGCGGATACCAACAACAATTCTGCTCAAAATTTTTTACTTGAAGAGTTTATCTATACAGCTTTTATCAAATCTCGCTATTTAAGATTGGTATCATCTAATCACGAAAAGGCTTTAGTTCCTTACTTTGTATTATATCATTCCTGGAAGAATTATTGTATTTAATTTTTGTTTCTAACTAATGTTTACAGAGTGAATTCTGTTGAGCAATAGTAGATGTAGCAGTTTCTATCGCTACATACTCCTCTTTCCATCTAACTAAAACAGTATTTTAATGAAAAAAATTTTCCTACTTTTCTCCTTAGCATCTATTATTTTATTTTCATCATGTTCACATAAAAATGAGCAAGTTGAGGAAGAAGAAGAATTTCTTGTAACCAGTCCTCTGCAAGCTGATACTACCATCTATAAAGAGTATGTGAGCCAAATAAGATCTGCCAGTCATATTGAGCTCAGGTCTCAAGAGAAAGGTTATTTACAAAATATTTATGTAGATGAAGGGGAGTATGTACGCAAGGGTCAGCTGATGTTTAAATTGATGCCAATGGTCTATGAAGCAGAAGTAGAAAAAGCCAAAGCAGAATTGAACTATACTGAAATTGAATATAAAAATACCAAGAGCCTTGCTGATAAAAATATTGTGTCGCCCAATGAATTGGCGCTTTCAAAAGCCAAGCTGGACAAGGCAAAAGCAGAACTAACGCTCGCACAAGCGCATTTAGGATTTACTGAAATTCGTGCACCTTTTAATGGGTATATGGATAGATTTTATACAAGATTAGGAAGTCTTGTAGAAGAGGGTGAATTGCTTACAACTCTTTCAGATAATAGTAAAATGTGGGTGTATTTCAATGTTAGTGAGGCCGAGTATTTAGATTATATGAAGCAATTAAAAAATGGGAACAAGCAACGCGTTATGCTACAGCTTGCTAATAAGGAAATGTATGATTTGTCTGGTGTCGTTGAAACAATAGAAGCAGATTTTAATAATGAAACAGGTAACATTGCATTCAGGGCTGCATTTTCCAATCCCAAAAGTATACTTCGTCATGGTGAAACAGGAACGATTCTGATGCCAGTTTCATTGAAAGGAGCAGTTCTCATTCCTCAAAAAGCAACATTTGATGTGTTGGATAAAAAATATGTATACGTAGTTGATAAGGATAACATATTACAAGCAAAGCAAATAATAATTTCTCATGAATTGCCTCATTTATATATCGTATCAACTGGATTGAACCCAGGCGATAAAATACTTGCAGAAGGCATAGGTAAAGTCAAGAACAAAGAAAAAATAAAATACAAGTTTGTTTCTTTTGAAAAAGAGTTAGCCGAATTGAATAAGTTACATGCAGAGTAAGAAAGAAACTAAAAACAATCAATCATGTTTGAAAAGTTTATAAAAAGACCTGTACTTGCAATTGCCTTATCTGTTGCGATTGTGTTTATGGGGCTATTGGCAATTTACACTTCACCAGTAGCACAATTTCCTCAAATAGCTCCACCAAGGGTATCCATTTTTATCGAGTTCCCTGGTTCCAATGCTGATGTACTTGTTAAATCAACACTCACAATTTTGGAACGTGCCATCAATGGAGTACAAGGCATGCAATATTTGTTGTCAGATGCAACAAGTGCAAGTGAGGCATCTATTGATGTTGTATTTGAACCAGGAACGGATCCAACATTAGCTGCAGCTAGGGTAAAATCTAGAGTAGATCAAGTAATGACCAACTTGCCTCCACTGGTACAACGCGAGGGTGTGATCGTCTCTCCCTTACAACCCAGCATGCTCATGTATCTAAACCTATATAGTAAAGACAATAGTTTAGATGAGAAATTTCTATTCAACTACGCCAACACATATATCCTTCCAGAGGTACAAAGGATCAAGGGAATGGGTTTGGCACAGGCAATTGGTAGCAGATCATTTGCTATTAGAGTTTGGTTAAATCCAGATCGGATGAGGGCATACAATGTTTCAGCAGAAGAAGTGTTGAAATCGATTGATGAACAGAGTGTGATGGCACGCCCTGGGCGAGTTGGATTGAGTTCAGGTAAAAGAGCTCAGTCGCAAGAATATGTTTTCACTTATAAAGGATGGTATAATACTCCAGAGCAATATGAGGATATTATAATTAAAGCAACAGCAGATGGTGAAATATTAAAATTAAAGGACATTGCACAGGTTGAAGTTGGAAGTGAATTTGTTGATATTTATTCAAATAAAGATGGTCATCCTTCTGCATCGCTTGTATTAAAGCAAAGTCCGGGGAGCAATGCAAGCAAGGTAATTGAAGAAGTTAAAAACAAACTAAAGGAATTAAAAAAAGATTTTCCACCAGGGATTGATTATGAAATCAATTACGATGTATCAAAATTTGTAGATGCATCGATTGAAAAAGTATTACATACACTTTTAGAAGCATTTATACTTGTTGCCATTGTTGTGTTTATTTTCCTTGGTGACTGGCGATCTACATTGATTCCTATTTTAGCAGTTCCAGTATCATTGATTGGTGCATTTGTTTTCATGAAGTTCTTTGACTTGAGCATCAATCTCATTACCCTTTTTGCCTTGGTATTGGCAATTGGTATTGTGGTGGATAATGCTATTGTAGTAGTAGAGGCAGTGCATGTAAAAATGGAAGTCAATCATCTTTCACCCCTTGAAGCTGTAAAAAAAGTCGTCGGAGAAATCAGTGGAGCCATTATAGCAATCACGCTTGTAATGACTTCGGTATTTATTCCCGTTGCATTCATGTCTGGACCGGTGGGAGTTCTTTATCGTCAGTTCTCACTTACCATGGCTGGGGCTATTGTTATATCTGGGTTTGTTGCCCTTACACTTACACCCGTATTATGTGCCATCCTTCTGAAGAATACGCACGGGAAACCCAAACGTAAATCACCGATCAATATATTTATTGATTGGTTCAATAAAGGATTTGAACGAGAGACAAACCGGTATACTAAATTACTTTCTGTAATCATCAATCGCAAGGTTGTCACTTTTGGAATGTTAGGTTTATTTGCAATTGGTGTAGTTGGAATTAATAAAATACTTCCAGCAGGATTTATTCCTAGTGAAGACCAAGGACAGATCTACGCGATCATCCAAACTCCCCCGGGCACTACACTTGAACGTACAAACGAAATATCAAGAAAGTTGCAAAGTTTATCAAAGCAAGTAGAAGGAGTTTCATCTGTTACTTCATTAGCAGGTTATGAAATTCTTACTGAAGGAAGAGGGTCTAATGCTGGAACATGTTTGATCAATTTGAAGGATTGGTCAGAACGAAAACATTCTGTAAAAGAGATTGTAAAAGAATTAGAAGAGAAATCAAAAGACCTTCCCGCTACTATTGAATATTTTGAACCACCTGCTGTGCCTGGTTATGGAACTTCAGATGGTTTCTCATTGCGTTTATTGGATAAAGGCAGTGATGTAGATTATCAGGAATTTGATCGAGTGAATGCTGAGTTTCTTGCGGAATTGAAAAAGAAAAAAGAACTTACTGGACTTTTTGCTTTTTATTCTGCCAAATATCCACAGTATGAAATTTTTGTAGACAATCAATTGGCTATGCAAAAAGGTGTATCGGTTGGTGCAGCAATGGAGAACCTGAATATTATGATCGGAAGCACATACGAGCAAGGGTTTATTCGATTTAATAATTATTATAAAGTATATACACAGGCCGGACCAGAGTTTAGAAAACAACCATCTGATCTTTTAAACATGTTCATTAAGAATAATCGTGATGAAATGGTTCCATACTCTGCTTTCATGAAGATTAATAAAACACAAGGTCCCAATGAAATTTCAAGGTACAATTTGTATATATCTTCTTTGATCAATGGGATACCTGCAAAAGGATTTTCATCAGGAGATGCTATAAATGCCATCAAAGAAGTTGCCTCAGAAAAATTACCAAGAGGGTATGATATCGCATGGGAGGGACTTTCATACGATGAAGCAAAAAGAGGCAACGAAGCATTGTATATTTTCCTTGTTGTAATCTTCTTTGTTTATCTGATTCTGTCGGCTCAATACGAAAGTTTTATTTTACCATTTGTAGTGTTGCTCTCTATTGTACCTGGCATCTTCGGATCGTTTATGCTTTTAACAGCAATGGGGTTGGCCAATGATGTATACGCTCAAGTAGGGCTTATCATGCTGGTTGGTTTGCTTGGGAAAAATGCTGTGTTGATTGTAGAGTTTGCTGTTCAAAAACACAATCAAGGAATGAGTGTGCTCGAAGCAGGAATTGAAGGAGCCAAGGCCCGTTTCCGTCCTATTTTAATGACATCATTTGCTTTCATCGCTGGTTTGATTCCGTTGGTAATAGCTACAGGACCAGGAGCTGTGGGTAACCATACCATTGGAGCTTCCTCACTTGGGGGCATGTTATTTGGAACCATTTTTGGGGTACTTATCATTCCGGGACTGTACTACTTTTTTGGTAAACTTCAGGAGGGAAGACAACTCATAAAAGATGAAGATGAAACACCATTAAGTGAAAGATATGTAGAACAAAATTCTACTGCAGCACTCAGTACTCGAATTCAAAAAATTATAAACCGAATCCTAAATAAAAAATGATAAATAAATCAAAGCATAAACTAGTTCTTTTTTCACTGATCTTTCTTTGGTCAAGTGCCTGTAAAATACCTGCCATCACAGGAAAAAAAGAACAGACGGCAACTCCGGCATCTTATATTAGTTCATTGGATTCTACCAATTCTGCCGCAATCAAATGGAAGAGTTATTTCAAAGATCCCAATTTGATTGCATTGATTGATACTGCATTGAAGAACAATCAGGAGTTGAATATCACCCTGCAAGAAATTGAAATGAGCAAGAATGAAGTGATGGCGAGAAAGGGGGAGTACTTACCGTTTCTTCGTTTAGGTGCAGGTGCTGCTGCTGTGAAGGCAGGTAAATATACTTGGGATGGTATTTCAGAGGAAGATTTGAAAAATAATCCTGATAAAGGCAGAAAATATATTGGTGAATTCATGGGTGGCGGTATATTCTCATGGGAGCTTGACCTTTGGAAAAAACTTCGCAATGCCAAGAAAGCTGCCGCCATGAGGTATTTGTCTTCTATTGAAGGAAAAAATTTCATGGTCACAAATATCATTGCTGAGATTGCGGGTTCTTATTACGAATTGATCGCCCTTGATAACATGTTGGCTATTGTAAATCAAAATATAGAAATACAAAGCAATGCATTGCGGGTTGTTAAATTAGAAAAAGAAGCTGCTAAGGTTTCTCAATTGGCAGTGAATCGTTTTGAAGCACAGCTGCTTTATACCAATAATTTGCAATACGAGATCAAGCAAAATATTGTTGAAACTGAAAATAAAATAAACTTTTTAGTTGGCAGATTTCCGCAACCTATACAAAGAAATTCTGCTGCCTTCAACAATCCTGTCAGTGATCCAATTTTTACAGGAGTGCCTTCACAGTTATTGGGAAATCGTCCGGATATTCGTCAGGCTGAGTTAGAACTAGCTGCATCCAAGTTGGATGTACAATCTGCCAAAGCCAATTTCTATCCATCCATTGGTTTAAGAGCAGGACTCGGCTTCGAAGGCTACAATCCTTTGTACTTAATTAAACCTGCTTCAATATTTTACTCATTGGGAAGTGATTTGGTAGCACCGCTGATCAATAAGAATGCGATCAAAGCAACTTATTTGAATGCAAATGCCAAGCAGATTCAATCTGTTTACAATTATGAGCGATCAATTCTCAACGCACAAATCGAAGTAGTAAATCAACTTTCTCAGATAGAGAATTACACCAAAAGCTTTGAGACAAAATCAAAAGAAGTTGAAATACTTACTCAGTCTATTGATATTTCTAATGACTTGTTCAGATTTGCAAGAGCAGATTATATTGAAGTGTTGCTTACTCAGAGAGAAGCATTGGATTCTAAGATTGATTTGATAGAGATCAAATTAAAGCAAATGGTTGGGAAAGTAAATGTATACCGTGCTTTGGGCGGAGGGTGGAATTGATATTTTACCGATATTCATCAAGCAAATATTAAAATTGAGACAGCATCATGGGGTCAATCAATCATGATGATTTCATGATGATGTCTTTTTAGGTCTGAACAAAATTTGATGATAAGACAATCGATTTTTTATTGCTTGTATTTCATTTTTACATTTCCTTTTTTAATCAAGGCTCAACATTCTGTTGAATTATCTTCTGTGTCAGGATTAATGGTTTCTCATTCAGATGTAACAAACAATCTGAACCTTCGAAAATCATTTGGATTTCAATCAACAGTACTTTGGAAACTGCCACCCAACAATTCAACTATACCAACTCATCCAGCCTCCAATTATAGATACCTTGGTTTTTCGGTTTACGGCATGGATATGGGAGATGGTTTTTTAAATGGGAATAAAACAATCCGAGAGCAATTGATAGGTATGGGAATTGGTGCAGGGGGGATGATGATTGCTGGTGCAAACATTCATAGTAAAAACGTATCTAGCAAAAATGATTTACGTGTTCAATGTGGATTTGGACCCATGCTCGTAACTAAATATTATAATCCAGTTACCAATCCACTCAACCTCGCCATTAGTTCAACATTAAATTTCGGTAGTCTATTAAAAGGTCAGTTTCTTCATCAATTGAGTAAATCTTCAACCCTTACAGCAGGGTTAGAATTATTTCATGTTTCTAATTCAAATCTACAGAAGCCAAACAATGGGCTCAATTATTTTCAGGCAAGTATTGGTTGGATGCAAAAATTGCATGAAACTGCAAGTCATCAATCTACTGTAAAAGATAAGCCGTATAAAGATCGCTGTTATTACATAGGTAAACCATCTGAACAACTTGCTTCAACATTTCAGGTTTCTTTTCGAATGGCTTATCGAAAATACCGAAGTGATTATCCTGTTTATTATCCTGTTTGGATTTTGGAAGGTGATTATGGATTTACAAATAAAAAAATAAATGTTGCAGGTAGTGTAAACGATCAACGACCACTTCCAAAAGGTGAATGGAGGATAGGATTTGATCTTTTTCATGAAAATGCGGCAACTGCAAAATCTGTAAATGGAACTTTATTAAGCATTGATCCAAGATGGGAATTGGGGTTGTATGGTAGAAGGGTTTTCAGGGTTGGATTTGTCGATATTTTCATTGATTTAGGAACCTATCTGATTCCTCCTAAAGCAGAACGAGTAAAACTTCTTCAAAAAAGCAAGTGGTTATACAATTCATTTGGTACTCAGTACAGAATCAGTAAAAATGTTTTTTTAATTTATCGAATGAAAGCGCATTATCATGTGGCAGATTATCTGGAAATGGGGTTGGTTGGTCGTTTATAAAACTGTTTATTTTCAAATCATATATTCTGGCCAGTTGAATTCGATAACTTTGTCTTTGATTTAATATTTGATGATGCATAGCGAAGCAATTTCGGTATTCGACATGTTCAAAATTTGTGTTGGACCGTCCAGTTCACATACCCTTGGTCCATGGCGAGCTGCAGAGAAACTCATATATTTTCTAAAGCAACAGCATATTTTAAAAAATGTAAGTTCTATTAAAGTATTGCTCTATGGTTCATTGGCAAAAACCGGTAAAGGGCATGGAACTGATTTGGCCATTGTATTGGGTTTGTCTGGTAAAAATCCTGAACTGATTCCTGTTGAAGAAATTCATCCAACCTTTCAAAAAATTCTTCATGATCATATATTGTTTTTGGGTGAAGAAGTAGAAATATTATTTAATCCATCAACGGACATTGTTTTTCTGACCAACGAGATACTTCCCTTTCATCCAAACGGGATGAATTTTCAAGTTGAGTTAAAAGATGGAAATCATTTCAGTCAGACCTATTATTCTATAGGAGGTGGGTTTGTAACCCTGGAGGGTGAAGACGCGACAGATAGCAAAATTGCTCCAGTTCCATTTCCTGTTGAAAATGCAGCAGAACTTCTGCATTGGTGTAATTCAACAAACCATAAAGTGCATGAAATTGTATATGCGAATGAAATGTGTTGGAAAGATAAAGATGCGATCAACGAAGGTGTTTTGAATATTTGGAATACCATGCGAGATTGTATATATCGAGGATGTCATGCAACTGGAGAGTTGCCTGGTGGCTTGAAAGTAAAAAGACGTGCGAGTGATATCAATAAAAGTTTATTGGAACAAAAAGAGCAAAGCAATATTCAAGAGTGGATGCATTCAATTCAATCAGGCGGGAATGATTTCAGATACATCCTTGATTGGGTGAGTTGTTTTGCATTGGCAGTGAATGAAGAGAATGCATCTTTTGGAAGGGTTGTAACTGCCCCAACCAATGGAGCTGCAGGAGTGATCCCTGCTGTGTTGATGTATTATGTTATTTTTTGTGATGGGGATGTTGAAGAAAAAATTATTCATTTCTTGCTTACTGCATCTGAAATTGGAAGCATCTTCAAAAAAGGTGCAACCATTTCTGCTGCGATGGGAGGATGTCAGGCAGAAATTGGTGTTTCATCTGCAATGGCTGCAGCAGCACTTACCGAAGGATTGGGAGGAACTCCTCAGCAGGTAATGATGGCTGCTGAAATTGCCATGGAACATCATTTGGGATTGACATGTGATCCAATTGGAGGCTTGGTTCAAATTCCTTGTATTGAGAGAAATACCATGGGAGCCATCAAAGCAATTACCGCTGCGCAATTGTCATTACAAAGCAAACCAGATTTGGCCATTGTAAGTTTGGATAAAGTGATTGCTACCATGTGGCATACTGCGCTCGATATGAATCATAAATACAAGGAAACAGCAGACGGTGGGTTGGCTACACAGATTTCGATTGGTTTGCCTGAATGCTGATATGTGATTACATATAATCGATTGAAAATAAATGTTAGTTTATGGAAATATCTAAGAGAAAAAGATATGCATTTGCGTTGTTGGGTAATATATTATTCAGCTTCGGGTTATGTGTATTTGGAGAATCTGTCATTGCAAAATTGAACTCCGAGAATTGGTTCTATATAGGCACAGCGTCTCTTATTTTGATCAATGCAGGTTTAGGCTTGATGATCAAACATAAGTGGGGAGAATTTTAATAAAAATCCCTTTCAGTTAATCTGAAAGGGATGGTGCCCAGGACTGGATTGTCTTCGCTTCGCTCAGACTTCATTTTGGTGGGGCATCAATGCCCTTTTCCGCCTTCGGCGCCATCGGTCATTTTCATTTGTTCACTTAGGCAAGTAAACTTGCCACGTTCACAAACAAAAATGCCCTCTCAGCTTTGCTGAAAGGGCATTGTGCCCAGGACTGGATTCGAACCAGCACATGGTTTCCCACGCTGCGACCTGAACACAGTGCGTCTACCAATTTCGCCACCTGGGCAGATGACAAAGTTACTTAACTAATTGTAATTGAATAAAACGGAAAGCATCTACCCTCTCTCGATGTTCATAGGTGCAACAGCTGGAAATCAATTAAATACAATGGAGGGGAAGTGTCAATTGATATCTGAAATGGAATTATTTTGTGGTACATGTATACCATCAAAAAAATCTGTTGGAGAGCAATTCAATGAATTCGATATCTTATATAATGTAAACGCAGTTGGATTCCTCTTGCCTAATTCTATTCTACTGATTTGTGAATAGGCCATCCCACTTTCAAGCGATAGCTTTTCTACAGAGAGATTCCTATCCATTCTGATTTTTCGGATATTATTCCCCAGTTTTTTTATGAACTCATCTCTGCCATTCATTCTAAGGCCAAAATTATAAGGCCTCTAAGCTCTCAGCAAGAGCTTAAAGGCCTTATACAATAGAGAAAAAAACAGTTTTAAGCTGGGGTTTTTCTACAAAATTTCACATTGAAATTTGTAAAGAGTCATTACTGTCTGGGTTGGCCACCTCCTCGGTTTTGCATCTGTTTGCGCAACTCTTCAAAGAAGTCACTCACAGATTTAATTTTCTCATCTGTAAGCGGGATTTCCTTGAAAGATTTATCTCTTGCATCAGTAGCTTCTTTTATTTTTTTGGATTTGTCTTCTTCTGACATTGATTGGTCCATTCTGATTGGACGAGTTTTCATTTGAAAATCGAAATAAATATCCATTACTTTTTCAGCTTCCTGATCTGAAATGGATGTTTTTTCAATCAACATTGGTTTTACTCTTTCTTTCATTCTTGCCTTCATTGCTTCTGGATCACCACCCCCAGGAGGTTGGGCCAAAACTGAAACAAACATGGCAAATAAGGCAATCATGGTTAAAAAATACTTTTTCATATAGCTGGTTTTATAGCATATTGGATGATTATTTTAGATATTCCCTTCTTTAAATTCTTCTAAAATCTAGATTTCCAATAATTCATTACATTTAATCAAACGATTGTCTACATGGAAGTTCATCATCCCCATCATATCGGTCACAAGAAAAAATGGAATGAATACATCATTGAATTCATCATGCTTTTTGTTGCTGTTTCTCTAGGTTTTTTTGCCGAAAACCTTCGTGAACAGCAAGTTGAAAAACACAGGGAAATTTCATATTTGCAAAATGTTCATGAGGATTTACAGCTTGATATCAAATCTATAGATACTGTTATTAAGTCTAATGATGCCAGGCTCATTACATTAGATAGCTTGTTTGCAAAACTCAATGATGAAACTGTTACGAATGAAGACATATATTATTATGTTAGAAATTTAGCATTGCGCTCTACTTTTGAGAGTTCACATATTGGATTTGATCAAATTAAATCATCTGGTGGTTTACGAATGGTCAAAAACAAGGAGATCACTTCTGGTATTCAACAATATGAAAAAACATTATCCGCAATTGAAAAATTAGAGGAGTTACGTGATAGAACGTTGGAGCAAGGTCGATTTAAGATGTCGAAAGTTTTTAACGCCAAAGTACTTTATGAGATGTCCGTACATCAGGCAGCAGGAGGTATTATTCGATTTCCCAGACCATCACATGCTGATGATATCATTAAAAAAGATAAAGATGCGTTGAATGAGTTATTGAATTTAGTTGCTACCGGGTTAAATACAAATCGGTATTTAACATCTCAGTTGAAAATACTGCTGAAGCATGGAAAGCAATTAGATCAAGCTATCATGCAGGAGTACGGGGGAAATATGCATTGATCTCTACTACTTTATTTCATATGAAATAAAAAAGGAAGAATAAACGCAACTACTGCTGCCCATGCGCTGTATACAGGTAGAAAAAAGGCAATTGTTTTTTCTACACTTGTTATTTCCAGATTGAATTTTAATACACGAAATATTTGATAGCTAACCCCTACGAGATTTAACAGGATCAATACATTGCTGCCGAGCACTGCAATTCTATTCGGACTCACACCAAATGCTGAAAGGCGATACATAATTGCAGATATTGCAATACCATCATCAATGATGGTAAGCAACGATAAGGCAAGAAGCAGCATCAAATGCCATTTGCTTGTCATTCCCTTTGAAACTTCTGTCACTGAGAAAAGAATAATTGCCATTACTCCAATCAACATTGCATTAAAGAGCAGTAGATACTCTCGATCATTATAAGGATCTTTTCCAGTTGAGATCACTGCTATTAAAAATACTGTCAACATAATAAACACCAGCGGTGAAAATATTTTTGCAATGATGGGGGATACTTTACCTACCAATTGTGGATTTTGGCGTACCAAAATGGTTGAAACAATCGGAATTGCTGGTAGAGCCCATCTCACAAAATAGTTAGCAAAAAATTGCTGAATGTTAATCCCAATCAATAAAAAAAGATTCATGGTAATTGCTGTGAACAAAGCACCAGAGAGTGAAATCACAGCAGACATGACCAATAGGTCGCCATTAAAACGAAGAAATCCAATCCGCTTTGCTGGATTGTTATATTGATTTCCAGTAAATATAAATCCTACCATCGACCATAAAAAAATGGGCAAATGAATGCAGCTTAACAGTATAGTTTGACTGTTATCGTCTTTCGGCAGTAAGTTTATATATATACATGCAAGCAAAAATATTCCGACAGAAATAGCTATCTTTTTTAAACTTGCTTTTTCTTTCCATGCAAAAAATAAAAGAATTATTTCAAAAAAAATAAAACCAATGTTTCTAGACATAAACAAGTCTTGCTTCCACCCCATCAGATCCGGGAGTTTTGCTATCCATCCGGAAATAAATATTGTAATGGCTGCGAATATTAAGTCTTGCTTTGAAAAAAGAAAGTTATCATCTTGTTTATAGTTCAACCTCTCATTCCAGCCTTGTGCAAGGGGATATTGTGAAATTTCATTATAGACGGTATTGAATGCATTCGAAAATGCTGATCCATTTTTTCTGTAGAGCAGCTCCAGTTCTTGGGCATTCTGAATGTTGGCAACTATTTTTTCTTGTAGTGTATTGCTCATAAAGAGTTGATATTTAATTTGAGTTTCTAATCAGTTTTTCCAAGGCATTCAGATGCTCAATGAACGATTTTCTGCCAAGTTTGGTTACAACATATGATGTATTAGGCTTTTTGCCAATGAATTGTTTTTTGATCTCTATATAATTTAATTTTTCCAATGCATTTATATGGCTAGCAATATTTCCATCAGTCACATTCAGTTGTTGCTTAAGTGTGATAAAATCAATACTGTCATTCACCACCAGCACAGACATGATTCCAAGTCTGACCCTGCTTTCAAATGCCTTGTTCAGATTTCCGATCAAAGTCTTCACTACTTTTCTTTTGAGTAGATGAACAAGCCGTACAAAATATGGAGCAATCCAAATCCTATTGCCCAGTTTAATAAACCTAAATCGCTCCACATAGCCGCAACGAGTCCTAATATAATTTCTATGATCCCAAGGCTGCGGATTTCATCTACCGTATACTTACTTACATTGACCAATGCAAGTCCATAGAATATTAAACTAACAGGTGCAAGTAATGTAATTTGATTTTTCATCAGTAAAATCATACAAAACAATACACCAGTCATAAATGGTATCAATATGTTTATTAGCATACGCTGAGATATTGTATCCCACATTTGAACCTGTAATTGTTTTGATTTGCGAATTGCCAGCCAAGTTTCAACGCCAGCAGAAATAAAAAACACAATCAAGGCATCTTTAATTAAAAACCCCAGGGCATGTTCACTGATGGTACCTTCTGCATTTATTATAGCGTGGTAATATTCTTTCTCAAAAGGTGAACAGTTGAATTTAACACAGAAAACTGCTACTCCTGCTAATGCAGTAATCCCTATGATTACACCTGCAAGTCCGCTGAATGAAAGAAACTTGGAAGATCTTTCCATCATGTTTCGCATGTCTTTTATAGCATCAAGATGTTCATTTTTGCTGCTCATTTCGAATGATTAAGGTTCAGTAAGTAATAATATAAATAGTACTTTGAAATACAAAGTAAATGAATATTTCTGTAATTGAGACACTATTTTCAAGTTTTATTTCAGCGTTTAGGGGAAAGGCAATAAGGAGTGTTATAGCACTTAGTATTCCTTGTTTTTAACACGAAAATGCTCCTATACTAGAAATTATTTAATCAATTGACAGATCTCGTATTTCCCAAACCAAGAATATCTGTTCTTTGCAATTATCTCATATACTTTGTTGCGAATGGATTTTGGAAATATTTTTAGGATGGCATTCATTATTCGAAATGGAGCAGACATGTTTGAAAGTATGATGGATACTGCATCAGAGTGCGCCAAAAGTTTACCATCATTGGTTTCTAGGATAACTGTATCGGAGAAGCTCGCAGGAATTTGAATGGTTGCAAATTCAAGTGGAGTATAAGTAAATGTACCTGGTTTTGAATATTTGATTATTAGTCTTATAAATCCTGAACAGAGTTTGCAATATCCGTCGTAATAAATGGTCATCTTGTAATCTGATAATATCAGTTCTTCTTGTTTTTATTCATTCTGCATTTATCACTGCAATACAATACATCATCCCATACCTTTTCCCATTTTTTTCTCCAAGAAAATGGACGATGACAAACAACGCATATTTTTTGAGGAAGATTTTCCTTCTCGACTGCCTTTTTCATTTATTTCAATTCAATACTCTTTCCAGATTGAGCAGATCTTCTGGCAGCATCTAGTATTTTTACTACAATCAGGTTATTCTCCATAGAGTATGTTCCAAAAGAAGGAATTGAAATCTTTTTTCTAATGGCATCAGCAAAATATAAAAATGGACTCGTATAGGTATTTGTTTCTTGTGGAGTAAGTTTATATTCCTGCTCAGCACCTGCTTTTCCTTTTGCCTTCATATTATTATTGTCCTTTGTAATGATATACCCATTTGATCCATATATCGCCATGTCTTTTCTCGCAAAAGGCCAGTTCCAGGATGCTTGAATGATACATTGGGCAGATGGGTATTTTAAAACAATGGTTGCCTCATCTTCCACTTTTGGATAAATGTTTGGCTTGAATTGTGAAGTAACGGCAGTAACGGATATAGGAATTTCTCCATTCATCAAAAGTGTCATCAAATTGGCACCATAACAGCCAAAGTCCATCAAAGCACCTCCACCATTTTTGACGGGGTCAGTGAGCCATTCAAAAAATTCTTTTGAAACTCCAATTTCTTTGGGCCCTTCATGTCCATCGTGCACAACAACTTTTCTGATTTGTCCCATGAACGAGGTATCACGGGTAAGAGCAAATGATCTGTCTGTGGTAGGATACCAGGATGTTTCAAAATTGGTGAGTAATAATATGTTGTTTTTTCTGGCAAGTGCAACCATTTTTTCTGCATCTGAAACAGTTGTTGCCATTGGTTTTTCAACCATCACATGAATTCCTCTGGGAGCACAGGCCTCAACAACACTCAAGTGCTGTAAGGTTGTACCAAATCCCAATACACCTTCTGGCTTTACGTTATCCAGCATTTTATTCAAATCATCATAAAAAAGCGAAGGATCTAAATGAAATTTATCTGTCATCTTTTTTATCAGTTCCTGATTGGTTTCATAGATCCCTACCAATTGAACTGCTGCATCATTTTTTCTGCCAAGAATCCATGCATTGTGACCGTGTGATATGCCGGCGACTGCCAGACGAACAGGTTGGGCTTGAATAAAACTGGTGCAGAGAAATGAAAATGCGACGATTAAATTTTTCATGATGAATATATTATGCTGATTAAATCTACTACTTCTTTATCATATAATTATACAACAAAATAAATAACCGAAATGTATATCTTTAGTAGAGAGATTTGTTTAAGACTTATAAAAGTATTCCATGTGGGGCCTCTTAATAATTGGCATCTTTGTTTTGGTTGTATTGATTTCCTATTTTAAAATTCAACCCTTTTTATCATTTCTTTTTGTATCTGTCTTCATGGGACTTGCTTATGGGTTAAGCACCAAGGCGATTATCGACGGTATTCAAAAAGGAATGGGTTCAACCTTGGGCACCATTCTCACCATTATATTACTTGGTGCCATGATTGGCAAATTCATTGCAAAATCAAACGCAAGTGTTTCAATAGCAGATAGACTTATAAAAGTATTTGGGCCAAAACGATTGCCCTTTGCTTTTATGATCATTGGCTTCATTGTTTCAATGCCTTTGTTTTTTTCAGTTGCTTTTTTACTATTGACACCATTGGTATTGACCACCGCAAAGCGACAACAAATCAATCCTGTTTATTTGGGAATTCCCTTACTTGCTTCCTTGTCTATTACTCAGGGATTTCTTCCACCACACCCTGCTCCTTATTATTTGGTTACACATCTTCCTGGAGCTGAGATAGGTGTCACCTTGGGATGGGGTATTGTCATATCTATTCCAGCCATGATTTTGTCGGGATGGTTATTTGGCATGACGTTAAAAAATATTCCTGCAACGCCAATGGATTTTACAGAAGAAAATGCAAACATGAACCAGCCTTCTTTTTTGTTGAGCTTGTGTATCATTTTACTGCCTGTAGTTTTAATCTCAATAAATTCTTTTTTCAAAAATGATTTTATTGAATTTATCAGTGAACCCAATATCGCCTTATTTATTTCATTGATGGTATCCATTTATTTTCTTGGCTTTAGAAGAGGAATTAAATGGAGTGAAATGCAGAAGTGGATGTTGGATTCAGTAAAAGAGGTAGCGCCACTGATTCTCACATTTGCAGGTGCCGGTGCATTTAAAGAAGTATTACAATCAATGAATATTGGCAGTGAGGTTTTGGTAATTGCTATGAATAATTCAATCAATCCTCTTCTACTTTCATGGCTTATTGCCGCACTTCTAAGAATAATTACGGGATCTTCTACTGTGGCCGGTATTACAACAGCAGGAATTATATTACCGGTATTGGCACAAACGGATGTAAATCCTAATCTACTGGCACTTAGTATTGGTGCAGGTTCTATGGTATTGTCTCACGTGAATGATACAGGATTTTGGTTGTTCAAAGAGTATTACGGTGTTTCAGTAAAGAATACCTTACGTTCATGGACAATAATGGAGACCATCCTTGCGGTTGTAGGATTAATAGGTGTATTGATCCTTCAAAATTTTATTTAAAATTGCGGTTCGATACATTCAGGATCCTGTTAACAATTCTTCTACATTGCCCGCAACCTCGAGCCCACCATGTTTACCTTTGTCCATGTATAAAATTTTACCAGATCTTCTCTCTGATAATTTTATGTGTATTGTTGCGTTCATGGTTTCTTCAATCCTTCCATCCATTAAACCCAGAATGGGTGATGCAAGTGCAGTAGGTGCATCACGTACAGCAATAATTTCCAAATGGTATTTTGGATTTTCCATTTCAATTTCAACATATTCCAGATTGGCAAAAGCTTTGACCAGTTTAGATCTGTTATAAGTGGTAAAGCGAATGAATTTGTTTTTCCACCACAATCCTGCAATGAAACCAACAAATGAACTTCTAAGCCAAGGAATTTTTGCTACTGAGCATTTTAGTGAAACTGCTTCTTCCAAAAAATGATTTGACTGGAGCCATATGTATGAAGAAGGGAATGATTTCCCCCAATCCTTTTCTAGGTATCCTTTCCCGTTGCTAAAGTTGATTGAGTTACCATTCAGCATGAGACTTCCTTCGATTTGATGGTTCATGCTTACAATTCCATGATAGCATTCCATATATGGAACAAATGAATATGGCCCCATGATGCCTGGGCTCAATAAATATTTTGGCCAGGTAATATTTCCGTTGAAACGAAGACACCCTTGTATATTTTCAATATTGAGTTGCATTAAATGCGATGAAAAGTGATTTTCTCCAATCGAAATTTCAAAAGCATTTTTTGAAGCCGTAAATGATTCAAATGGAAATTTATGGTACTGCGCTGTTTTTCTTTTGCCATCCAATATTTGTATAAAGGCCTGCTTGTTCCCCTGTTCATCCATTGCAATTCCTGGGATAACAGCAATCGCTTCGGTACCACTTTGATTTACCAGTTTGAAATACCATCCTTCAAAATATTGAAATTGTTTATCCCAGCCCTGAAAGCGTTCAGGATGAAAAATATTGGTAAGCTTTGTTATAAATGATGAATTCATTCAACAATGAAGTACTTGATTTTTGAAATATACTTACTTATTGGATATTTTTCTTGTGAATTTTCTCCAGAAATAATGCTGCATTTTTTAGATGTGTAGTTCTTTTTCCTTCATCCATTTTATCCCATGTCTTTAAGAGCATTGCCCATCTTGGATTTTTTGCAAATACCTCTCGATGAATTGATAAAAAGCGCCAAAAGAGTCCATCCCACGTGGCTTGCCAATCACCTTTTGGAAAATCTCCCATCTTCATCAGGTAGTTTGATCCGGCGATATAGGGTTTGCTGGTAATCATCCCACCATCACTGAATTGCGACATTCCATATACGTTTGGCACCATCACCCAATCATATGCATCTATGTACATTTCCATAAACCATTGGTAAACTTCATTTGGATCAATTTCACACAGCAGCATAAAATTTCCTAATACCATCAAACGTTCAATATGATGTGAATAGCCGGTTTTCAAAAGTTTATGTATGTTAAGATCAATCGGAGGAATTCCGGTAGATCCATCACAAAAACATTTCGGCATTTTATGTGTGAATCCCCAGAAATTTTTTGTTCGTTGTATGGTTCCAATTTTTTGATAGGTCAACTGTACAAATTCTCTCCATCCCATCAGTTGCCTGATGATTCCCTCTACACTGTTCAGCGGCGATTTTTTATTCTTATAATGTTTTTCAAGCGCTTGAATAAAATCAGTTACTGATAGCAGCCCAATATTGATCAGTGGACTTAATACGCTGTGAAAAAGTGTGCTTTCTTTGTAGAGCATCGCATCTTCATAGATGCCGAAATTTTCAAGTTTTTGCTCAAGGAAAATATTCATTGCTTTTTCTGCATCTCTATGTGTACATGGATAGTATTGAGGTAAAGCATTATTTCCAAAAGGAGCATCCGAACTACCATAATGATGGATGAAGTATTTTTTTGTGTAGGTAATGGCTTCTTCAATAAATTGATTGCTTCCAAAAAAATGCAAATCAGGTATGACTATATTTTTTGGAATTTTTTTCCGGTTCTCTACATCGTAAGTCCATTGCCCACCTTCAGGAAGCTGATTTTTATCAATCAAAATATTTCTTCTTTTTCTTTGATCAATGTAAAATCCTGTTTGATAAAATGGTTTTCGAGAACCCAGCAGCGCAGTGTCTTCTATCTGATTGTTTATAAAATTGGGACTGGGCAGGTAGTGTAGTTCAATGCCACGGATTTCACATGCTTCTTTGAGTTGTTTCTCTACCCAGTTATCATTGGGGCGGTAAAGGGATAATTTTTTAGATTTTAGATTTTTAATGAAATATGCGATGTTGCTTTCTTTGTCAAAGCTATTGATGTAACGAACCTTTATTTTATTGCGCAGAAGGGCATCTTCGTAATATTTCATCGAAGATCTATGTAAAATTATTTTCTGTTGATGGAATTTATATTGTTTAAAGAATAGCTCATTCTCTATCAGGTATATCTCTGAAAATGACGATAGATGCTCGATTTGCAGGAAAAGCTGATGCGGGAATATCAGAAAGGGATTCATGTGTTCAGTAACAAATGAACAACATTTCTGTTCGCGGTTTACCAAACTATTTCAAACCGCACTTTCACCTCATTATCAACTTTGGTTAACATGAATGAGGGTCTTTCAATATTGAAATCTTCCAAAAGAAAAATTGTATTTCCAATGACAGATGTCTGGGTTCCTTTTTTCTTCACATCTGCTTCAAATGAAATTTCTTTTTTCACACCATGAAAATCTAATATACCCTTAACTTGTAATTTTTCTTTGTTCGTCTCGGTTATGGAATTAGATTGAAATGAGATGTTAGGATATTTGAGCGATTCCACCACTTCGAGCATATGGGCATCACGGTTGGAACTCTTGGAGTCGAATGAACTCACCTTTGCAAGAATGGCAACTTTTTCAATTTGACCATTGGCATTTGTTTGTACAATGCCATTTAATTGATTTGATGTTCCTTCCCATGCATGCATGATATGATTCATGGCGTAGGTAATTGAAGAACTGCTTTTATTGATTGAAGTTTTTGTTTGTGAAAAACCAACAATGGGGAGTATTAATAAAAGAACTAAAAATGATTTCATGGACTAAAATTTTACACTGATGATGGCAGCACCAAAACTTGCAAATGTTGCAATGGCAGCTGCTCTGTGATATGCTTTCGGTGCGTTTTCGGCCAATACATTGGTGGTGATCATTCCTGCGAGGTGAACAATTGAGAGTAGTTTGTGCAATCGAATTGCAGAAAGTTTTTTATCTCTGTTGATCAAAGGAGGTGGAGCAAAAAACGACATAGCAGCAGTGGCACCATAGGTAAGATTTACAGTTGTGGCTAGACCCTCGTGCAGATCCTTGATGCGGGAGTCACCTTTATACAATTGTGATCCCGTTATTCCTTGTCCAACCATTCCGCCCAGCGTAACGAATCCAAGAATTTGATGTGCAACCAGCATTGCTCTTCTTACTTTGAGTTCTTTTTCTCTGTTGGCCATGTTTAATTGAACTATTGGTCTCATCAAACCTTTTTGACCCCACAAAATCCTTTGTGTAATCAACATTTTAGGTGGAAGCAATTGTGTTACTGAATCGCTCTTGTCTTTTAGTTCATCCAATAAATCATTTTGTGCGAAGCAAATTTGAAATGATAGCAACGTAATGAGGAAAATATATATTTTCATTTTTGAAGAATTCGGGTGTAATTTACTGAAGATTAGACTCTGAACTTGAAGAAAAGTTTATTTGTAATGCTATTTCTTATTGTATTTGACTGTTTTGACATGAAGACAATATCAAATTGGAAATTGGTTTAATATTTTTTCTTAAATTTCAGTTCTTAGGTTTCAATAAAAATTAATGGAAGTCCATCATCACAGCAAAGAACATCCCAAAAACTGGAAAGAACATTTCAAAGAATTTTTTATGATGTTTCTTGCCGTTACACTTGGTTTTTTTGCTGAAAACCTGCGAGAAATATATGTTGAGAATGAACGATCCCATGAATATGTTTCCAGTTTCATGCGGGAAGTTGAAATCAATACTCATTTTATTGACTCTTTGATGGAAAGAGATCAATACTTGCTTGCATTGCATGATTCTGCCGCTATCTATGTAATGGATGCAAAGCAAGAATTGGATCTATTTGAATTTTTTGATATTATCCCAACCTATACCATCAGGTATGTGAGCAACAATGATATATATGAGCAAATGAAAAGTGCTGGTGCATTGCGATATATAAAAGATACCACACTTCTTCATCTCATTATTGAATACAGCAATCAGTCGGAAGCAACTGAATTACGAAGCAGTTCTCAGGAAATGGATTTTTATTACAATGGATTTATTCCAGTAATGAACAAGTGGACGCTCCCTGGAATTGCAGCATATCGGCATAATGATCTGGTAGATCGTTTAACAGTCAAGGATCAAATTTTAGGCGAAAATGGAAGCATATTCAATAATCTTTCAAAAATCGTGAATGCTGATGCTGACTATAATATACGACATACTAAGTTGCAGCAATTTAAAACCGAAGTGATTCCAGTTCTTTTCCGAAGATCAAATAATATTGTTTCCTCTATGAGTTTTATGCTTAAAACAAAAAAGCAAGCAGAGGAATTATTGAGTTACTACCATAAGCATGGGAATCATGATTGATCAGGTAATTCTATACGTTCAACGTTTATAAATCTTAGTCTTTAAATTTTAAAGAAGTTGCGCCCTTTTCTTTAATAATTCAATTAGCTTTTTACTTTCAGGTGTCTCGTTGAATTTTTTTGCTTTCTCTCCGAATATCCAAAGTGTATAGGGAAGTTCTTTTTGAATTTTTAATTCATTGGGGATTACATCTTCATTGCCGCCTTTTTTGGTTTTGATGATCACAACTCCATTTGCACCTCTGACTCCATACAACGCTGTTGCAGATGCATCTTTCAAAACATCTACTGAAGCTATGTCATCAGGGTTGATGGTACTAATGTTGTTGATGGGAACATCATCTACAATATAAAGTGGACTGCTGTTCGAATTCACCGAAGTGATGCCGCGTATTCTTACTTTCGGTACTCCACCAGGGTTGTTATCACTTCCCACAAAAACACCTGAAGCTTGTCCCTGCATTTTTTGAACGAGGGTTCCATTGGTTGAAGCCAATTGTTTATCAGTGATCTTGCTATTTCTTGCGTTGGATTCAACTTCTTTGTTTATCGAATTTTTTAAAGGCACAAATTGAATACCTATACCATATTCATTATTTGCACCTTTCCCTCTTACAAGTTTCACTTTTCCAAGTTCATTCAAAGCTATAGCTGTTGTATCGTAAATAGGTTTACCTGTAATATAATCTGTTGGATCCGCATAGTATATGTACAGGCTATCATGTAGAATATGAAAAGATCTTTTGGCATTTGATTCCTGGATACTGTTTTGCACCAAGGCCAACGATCCTAGTTTGGAAAAATGTTGATCAAGGATTGTGGTCAACGCTTTATCAATATCAGTGATATTTTGTTGGGCCCATGCCGGCACCCCAGCGCATACAAGCCATGTGGCAATCATCCAGGTTTTCATATTCGGTATTTCTAACATAAAATTAACCAAATAAGGCAGAAAAGAGTTGTTAAAACCGCATTCATATTGATTTTCCCGAATTTTGTTAAAACTAAACAACGTTTAAACTTTAGTATTAGTTTACAGTCAAATTAAGAACAAAATTGGTCTGATGAAAGCATTGATGCTCACGATTTTATTTCCTCTCCTGTTTTCAACTACTCCTCATTGGTTGAATGACTTGAAACAGGCAAAGCAGATTGCACAGCAAGAACACAAGTATATTTTACTGAATTTTTCCGGTTCTGATTGGTGCGGTCCTTGTATAAGAATGCACCAGGAAGTTTTTAATTCAGATGAATTTCAGAAGGTAGCAGACAAGAAACTGGTGATGGTCAATGCTGATTTCCCCCGTTTGAAAAAAAATCAGTTGCCAGTCTCACAACAGAAGATCAATGATGAACTGGCAGAACAATATAATACAAAGGGACTTTTCCCTTTTACTTTATTGTTGGATGAAAATGGGAAAGTGATTAAAACCTGGGAAGGGTTTTATGTAAATGGTTCGGTTGAATTCAGCCAATTAATCAATCAACTTACTATTTCGAAATAAATGCATCCACATCTTCATCAACGCGAACAATTGCTCATGGGCAATCGTTTTCAAATAACGGTTGTTGCAGAAAATGATGAGTTTGCTGCTGATTGCATTGACAAAGCCATAAAGGAAATTAAAAGAATTGAAGAGATTCTTTCAACGTATCAATCAACCAGTGAAACAAATTTGATCAATCAATTTGCAGGTATACAACCTGTGAAAGTGTCTAGTGAAGTTTTTCAATTGGTGCAACGCAGTATAAAAATTTCGAAATTAACCCAAGGCGCATTTGATATAACCTATGGATCAATTGATAAACGCTTGTGGAATTTTGATTGCAATATGACCGAATTACCAGATCCTGAAACAGCAAAAGAAATGACGCGGCTGATCAATTATAGAAATATCATATTGAATGAAATTGATTCAACTGTATTTCTAAAAGAAAAGGGAATGCGAATTGGGTTTGGGGGAATAGGTAAAGGTTATGCTGCAGAGATGGCTAAAAAAGTATTGATTCAATTAGGTGTACAAAGTGGGATTGTAAACGCTTCGGGAGATCTTACTGTTTGGGGGACACAACCAAATGGTGAACCATGGACTGTTGGCATTGCACATCCAGATTTGACTGAAAAAGCATTTGCCATGATGGAATTAAAAGACAGTGCTGTAGCTACTTCCGGCAATTATGAAAAATTTGTAATGATCAATGGGAAAAAATATTCTCACACCATTGATCCCAAAACAGGATTGCCTGTAAGGGGTATTAAAAGTGTAACCATTTTTTCTCCCAATGCTGAAATCTGCGATGCATTGGCAACGCCGGTAACTATCATGGGTATACAACCTTCACTCCACATGGTGAATCAATTAAATGGAGTTGAGTGTGTAATCATTGATGATGAAAATAAATTATATACTTCTTCAAATATTCACTTATCATAATTCAACACATGAAACAGAAAATTTTATTTCGGCTGGCAGCTATTTTGAGTATACCCCTGAGCTTATGGAGTTGTATGGCTGTGAAACCTTATCAAAAAGGAAAACTCAATGATGCAGAAATGGAATTGTCTGCTCGAAAAGTAGAGAGGGGTGAAATGGGATTTATGAGTTACCGTGAGGGGGCGTCTGGCGCCAATGGTGGAAAAGCGGGTGGAGGTTGTGGTTGTAATTGATTCATTTTTAGAAAAAATTTATGCGTAAAATATACCTCACGGTTATAGGAATGTATTTGTTGTTTTTGAATGCATTTTCTCAAGCAGCGAATGATACATCGGGAAATTATAAAAATCGAAAACTCAAATTGGAAGAGACCAATTTAATTTCAGGTTATTATCAACAGGATGGTTATCATTCTGCTATTACTGGTGGCAATGGAACACAATATCTTACAGATGTATCCAACATTGTACAGTTGAAATTTATTCGTTGGGATATGTATGATAGAAAGCATACCCTAGATTTTGAAGGTGCTGTTGATCATCATACTGCTGCATCATCAGCATACGTATCTAAAACTGGTGCATCCAACAAAGGTGGAACAAGAATTTATCCTTCAATTACATGGAAAACAGAAAATGAAGAGAGAAAATCCATTGTTGGTTTTGGTTTATCTGTTTCTAGTGAATATAACTATCATTCATTAGGAGGGAATTTGAGTTATGCAAAAACATCTCAAGATGGTAACCGTGAATTCAATGCCAAAGCCCAAATATTTTTAGATCAGGTAAAAATGATTCAACCCTCTGAGCTCGTACCACAGCGCTCTTACTCAACCATTGTAACCAATACCTCTGCGAGCGGCAGGGGTGGGGGGTCTACAAGTTTTCTGACTTTCTTTTCCGATGATAATGATAGAATACCATCCAGTGCAAGAAATACATATATGACATCATTCTCGTTGTCACAAGTGATCAATAAAAATGCACAATTTTCTTTATTGGCTGATGGTGTTGCACAAACTGGTTATCTCGGGTTGCCATTTCACAGGGTTTATTGGACAAATGGATCAGTGCATGTTGAAAAATTACCCACCAGCAGATTGAAGCTTCCTCTGGGTGCAAGATTTAATTATTTTATTGGCGACAAATTTATTGTCCGCACTTTTTATAGATTTTATACAGACACATGGGGGTTGAAGGCGCATAGTTTAAGTATTGAACTTCCATATAAGATTACGTCATTTGTTTCTGTGAGTCCTATTTATAGATATTATCAGCAAACGGCTATAAAATATTTTGCCCCGTATGCTCAGCATACATCAACCGATTATTATTATACCAGCAACTATGATTATTCTGCTTTTTCTTCTAACTATGTTGGGATTAACTTCAGAATTGCACCTCCAAAAGGTGTGTTTGGGATTAAATCATTTAATATGTTGGAAATAAGAGGCGGACGATATGTTCAAACAACTGGATTGAATGCAAATAATATTACTGTTAACTTGAGATTCAAATAGCCAGTGGTCTAGTTGATCGTATATTTTTCAAAAACAATTTCAGCTGTTCCTTTACTGGATTTGGGCTGAGGTTGTTTTTTATTTTCCGGACTGCTGTTATCGAAGTCCAATGTTAACCCCTTTGGAATTTTATAGTCCTTCGCATTAAATGTAAATGTTAACTTATCTGGTAGTCCGTATTTTATATATTTACCATACTTCATTTCAATTTCATACGTACCCTCTTCCTTGGTTGTTGTACTATTTTTTTCTACGACAAGGTCCGTTTCATTGATGTAAAGAGTTGATAAAACTATGTTTGAATTTTGTGAAACAGGCAATAGTTTTATGATTCGCAATGATTTGTCCTTTGTATTCAATTTCCCAGCATCAATAGCTGTGAATTCATTCGAAAAAATATTTTGAAGTGAAATTGCATTCACGCCCTTCGGGATGAACGTAACACCGCTGTTGCTCTGGATGCTTAGCTCATTGGGTTTTTTGAATTTTACTTTTACTTTGGCAATCGGAATCTTTAGATAGGCAATAGAAGTTTTCATCGTTGCCAATGCCTCATAGCTGTTGATTTTATCCAATTTGACTTTTATCAGATTCATCAAAGTATTGACATCTTGGGTTTTCCCAGTCGGATGAATAAAAAAGATTGATAGAATAATTAAAATATATTTCATAGTGATCAGGATAAAATATCTTTTTTATTGAATAGGTAGGTGCTTAGCATAAATAATCCACCAATATGACCTACCAAAATGATGATGCTTTTTACAATCGAGTTCATGTTTTCTATACTCCCTCTAATTGGGACACCCTCTGCTGTTGTTGCGATATAGAAAAATCCTTTCCATCCAACCAGATAACTCGTAAAAAGATATGGTTTTATATGCTTATCGATCAATGGGACGTTCATATTGGAAACAATCGTAAAAACCAATACGATACAAATGGTAGTAATAATCGGTCCTATTGAATTTTCGGCAAAAAGGGATAATAAAATTGCAACTGAAACGATAACGGTTAATGCGAGCGCTGCATATGCAAAGGCAGCTATATATCTCCATAGAATATCGTCGCTGGTAATTTGCATGATCTGTGATACTTCTCCAGATACACGGAATATCAACATATCGCCAGACCCAAATATGATCAAACTCAACCCAAGTGATAAAATTGCCATCCACAGCAATAGTATTATTGTATAAATAATGGATGCATAGAATTTAGCAAGTAGAAGTTCCTGCCTGCTGATTGGTTTTGTGAGTACAAGTCTCAATGTACCCATGTTGGCCTCTCCGCTAATTGCATCTCCTGCAATCAAGGCTACCAATATGGGAATTTGAACAAGGAGTGTATTCAAAATAATATAGCACATAAAATACCCATTCATGGCATTTTGTTTGTCAAGCTGGAAGCTGTCGTTGATACCTTGCAACATTAAATTCATATAATTTTCACCATCTGCCTTGAATGCAAATTGAAAAATCATCACAATGGCTAAGATGGCAGCAAATGAAATATAGGTTCTTGGCCTTTTGCTGATTTTAAACAATTCTATTTTGAGCAGGGTCCACATATTTATGAATTCGTGAGTTGCAGGAAGTAGTTTTCCAATGAATGATTGCTTTTTAAATTTTCAACCGGGATCTCATGCTCAACCAAAAATTTGATTAATAAAGGAATATCGTTCTTATTCATCTCAAATGAGAGTGAATCATTTGATACAAGATGTTGAACCCATTGACTCTCGGATATTATTTGGATAACGCTTTTGGTATTATTTGATTCAATCTTTACCAATGTACGAGCTGGATCAAGCAGCTCACTTACTTTTCCTTCTACAACTTTTTCACCCTTGTGCAAGATGATCATGCTGTCTGCAACCATCTCAATTTCGTTTATCAGGTGTGATGAAATTAAAATGGTCTTGCCCTCGTTTTTACTGAAATGAATTATGAGATTTCTAATATCTGCTATTCCCTGGGGGTCTAACCCATTTGTTGGTTCATCTAAAATAATAAAGTCAGGATCATTTAACAATGCAATGGCAATGCCCAAGCGTTGCTTCATGCCCTGGCTGTATGATTTAACTTTATCATTGCCTCTTCCTGATAATCCAACCCTTTCCAGTAATTTATCCAATGTTGATTTCGTCGATGGAAGCTTGAAAATCTTAGAGAATATTTTCAAATTTTCATAACCGCTTAAATAATTATAGGTATCCGGCTTTTCAATGATTGCACCAATATTGCTTAGAATATATTTTTCATTTCCTTTTAGCGGTTTATTGAAAATATTGATTTCACCATTGGTAGGTTCAATCAATGAAAGCAGCATTCTCATCGTAGTGCTCTTTCCTGCACCATTTTGACCTAAAAAACCATAAACACTTCCTTTGGCAATTTCAAATGAAATATTTTTAACCGCCTCGAAGTTTTTAAATGATTTTGAAAGATTCCTTACCTCTACAATTGTATCCTGCATCACAGTATTAACAACTCAGCAGTGATATGGTTTAGTACTCCTCAAGAATCATTTAGCCATTTCAGCATTGCTTACAAAAGCTAAATGTCGGCTGTCGGGCGACCAGGAATTTACGTTGATGGTACCCTGCCCACCATATAAATGTGCAATAACCCTGGGTGCTCCACCAGATGTGGGCATGATGCGCAACATTACTTTCTTATATGAAGGATGGCTGTTGGGATCTATGTCTGTTGGGAAGGAAATAATTGACATCCATTTCCCATCGGGTGAAATATGTGGAAACCAATTATTGTATTCATCGAAAGTTAATTGCTCTTTCTCTGTTCCATCAGGCTTCATTCTCCAAATTTGCATCGTGCCTGATTGATTCCCGTTGTAATAAATATATTTTCCATCAGGTGAATATTCACATCCATCTACATGCCCAGTTGTATTTTTTGTTAGATCTTCTTCTTTCCCTGTTTCAACATCTACTTTATAAATATTGTACACTTTGCTTCCATTTCTTTGTGCAACAACAACAACTTCTTTGTTGCCAGGAGCCCAACCATGCCAATAGGAAGGGGTTTCTTTGGTAATCAATTTTGGTGTCCCTCCTTCAATGGGTAAAACCCATACAGCCGAGCTATTTAATTTTTGTTCAACTCTTGAGCTGCTGATGGCCAGCATTTTCCCATCAAATGAAATACCATGATCGTTGTTGTTTTTATTTACTTGATCAGTATTTAATTTTTCAAGCGTACCACCGCTGATAGGAATTTTATACAAAAGGCCACCATCATTAAACAATAGTTTTTTCCCGTCCGGCATCCAGTTGGGTGCTTCAAATCGATGGGTTGCTTCATATATGATATTTCTTTCTCCAGTAAATGCATCAATGATTTCTAGCCTGCAGCTGAAAACTGGCTCTTTGGTGCTTAATGTTTTTTGAACGATCGGATTGGGGTGATAGGTGTAGGGGACTGGCTTATCAATTCGCACATTCCATACTTTTATTGTGGAAGCTTCTTTTTCATTTAATGAATGTGAAAATAAACCTGCATATACTTCATCTCCAAGTTCACTTAATTGAATAGATCCAACCACTTGAAGAGGCTCGCCAAAATTTGCAACACTCATTGTATATGTATTGCTCTTTCGCTCCAGTTGAATGGTTTGCATGTTCTTTTTGGGGAACATGATAATTTGCTCCGGATTTTTTATGACTTCATTTGTTGATTTTCTCCATTGCATGTACATCGTTCCTTTATGATCCTGACATGCACTTAATTGTTTGCTGTTATTGGATAGGGATGATCTGATCATCCATCCAAATTCTTTATCTGCATTTTTGGAAGATGCTTCAACTGAAAAATCTGCTGTCAAAATAAAATCACCGGTTAATTTTTTGTGAGCGAAATGAAAATCTTCCTGATTACCACTCGTGATTGATCCTCCACCAGTTATCAAATATGATTGTTCATTTACATTGTACACGACACTCCCTTTTTTAAAGGGATTCCCAATGTCATTGCTTTCAAAAAAAGTACCTGTTTTTTGCTGAGCTTTTAAAATGGTTGAAATCAGCATTAGCAAAAAAAGAATCTTTTTCATAGTATATATTTTTTGATTAGACGGTTAATCAAAAATGATCTTGCCGAATTTTTCATAATCATGAAAATTCTTTCTGGTAGCCATCCAGCTCCATTGGCTGGTTTTATCGTCGTAATCAATTCTGTAAAAATTTGCTCTCCACATAGTACCGCTTTTTGGGGGAACATTTTGGAGCGGAGCCAGCAGCTTATAGGGGATAAAAAATTCTGCGATCCACGAAGTGGTCTGTCCGTTTTTTGATTGGATGGATGCCGAATGCTTCGTCAGCCTATCACCCTCGTAGTGCCAGGGTCTCCAGCCCAAAAACTTTCCTTCATAATTAGGCACTAATATTGGTAGTTCATAATTATATGGAGAGAGCTCATATTCAAAGTAAATATTAGATGCTTCATTTGGCCAAAAGAACACTTCAACTACATCTTCATTATAAATATCTGCAAAATCTTCGCGTAGGGTAGAGGTGATCATACTGTCTTCTGAAACATATAAGCAGTAGACTCCATTCTCTGAATAGAGCATTTTAAATTTTGATGTGTAATGTTTGTTTCCTTTTCTATGTGTGAGATTTACAAACGATGTTTGTAACCAATTTTTCCCATCTCCCTTTCCATTGATTTCAAAGTCAGTAGTTTTTTTTATGTGGAGTACACCTGAATCTTGAAAGGCAGTTTCAGCAATTGCTGAAGTCGAAAGAAGAGAAAAGAAAATAAAGGGTAAAAATTTCATAGAAAATTATTTATGAAGCATGGGGAATAATCTTCTGATATCCTCTTCTTTCGGTTGAGTTCCATATTCGCATACTTCAAACGCTTCAATATATTTTGCTTGTTTGGCTTTGTCCTCACCGTACCACTTTACCAATGAAGCCATAAATTCTGGTTTGATGGTTTCTTCATATCGCTTAGTCATCCATTGAATTTTTTCTTCTTTTCCTGCAGGAACTTCATTCTCATAGTGACCAATCCAAGGGTTCCATTCGTAGAATTGTGAAACATGCGCATCCAATCCGTAGATTTTTTTCTTATATACTGAAGTTATGTCAACCACAATGTCTGGTCTAAAGGGATTGGGTCTCTGAAAATTATCTCTGGTATATAGAAAAACAGGATTCTTCTTAAGTGCTGGAACATCATATGCGATGTTTGGTACAGCTACCATGTATGCTGCATCTTGTACAAGAACACCTGTATAACGATGATCTGGATGATAATCATTTGGGCGTGGTGCAATGACTACATCTGCATTCCACTCTCTAATTTTTCTGATGATTTGTAAACGTACTTCCAAGCTTGGCATCAACATGCCATCATGATTGTCTAAGACATCATATTTAATACCCAATCTTTTTGCAACTTCTTGTGTTTCGGAATATCTCCTTTCTGCAAGTGCTCTTCCTTGCATTTTATGATGTCCGGCATCACCATTGGTTACAGCAACAAATTTTACTGCATGCCCCATTTCTGCAAACATGGCTGCAATACCACCTGCATCTAAATCGCAATCGTCTGGGTGAGCTCCAATTACTATGATCCTGCTTTTTTCCTGGGCTGAAACTGTAAATAAAAATGAAATGAATAGAGTTAACAAAAAGATCCTTTTCATGGCAATAATTTGAATATGAACAATCGTATACTGTAAGTTATGAAATTCTTATATTCATGAAAACTTTAAAATGGAAGTCCATCACCCACATGGTCATCATGGTCCAAAGAAGAGCAAAGAGTATTTGTTGGAGTTTCTCATGTTGTTTGCGGCGGTGAGCTTAGGATTCTTGGCAGAAAATATCCGTGAAGGTTTTATTGAAAGACACCGTTCTCATGAATTGGCCTTGGCCCTACGAACTGATATTGAACAAGATGTAGAAAAAATAAAAATTTTAAATGTTAGTCGAACTGATATTTTAAGAAAAGCGAAATTGGCGGTGTTTGATATTGAAAAAAATGGGTTTAAGCGATCTGATACAAATCAGTACAGATTGATGTTGAGGGCTGCTTATTATTGGCAATATTTCGAACCGACTACTGCCAATCTTGATCAAATCATCAATTCTGGTTCTTTGCGTTATTTTAAAAACAGGGAGCTGGTAGAAGCAATTTCTACCTACAGAAATTTCATAAATATTATCGAATCGCGCAATGAACGAGAGAAACAATTTTTTTATGATGTCATGCAACCCATCGTATTAGATCATTTGAATTTGTCTCCTATGGATACTACACATTTCAATGGAGATATGATCAATAAAGACTTCTTCAATAAAATTGATTCTGGAATGATCAATATTAAAACAAAGGATCTTGTTTTATTTGACAATGATCCTAATACAAAATTTAAGGTGTTGAATGCGTATAGATCATTCAGCATCAATGTTACCAATACGATGCGAACTTACATTAAGCCTTATGTAATAGAAGCAGAGCATTTGATTCAATTGCTCAATAAAGAGCTTGAAGATTAGAAAATCAATGCTTAACTGCAGATATGATTTTCCCGATAAGTTCATCCAGGTATTTATTTTCAACCCACCTGGCAACAACCACCAATTCGTTTTCTCGATCTACATAAATCATATTTGTTCCATTTCCTATATGCGCATAAGCAGATGCTGGCGCAGAGGGAAATTGTTTTTTACCAGTATTTAAAAAGTAATTCATAAACCCATATCCAGGGTTGGCATTGGTAGGAGTAGTTGATAAATTGATCCATGATTCGGGAATTAATTGTTGGTCATTCCATTTCCCTTTATTATAGGTTAGCCATCCAAATCTTGCCATATCCATCGCATTGATAAACATCCCCCCTCCAAAATGTCCACCACCACTCACCGATTGAATCAATTTTCCATCTAATACAATCCAAGAATTTCTGTAACCCGTCCAATGCCAAAAATTACTTGCTCCTATTGGATCCATAATTTTTTCTCTGAGTACTTCCGGTAATGATTGGTGCCAAACTGTAGTCGCAGCCAATGCCAATGCATTTACTCTGGTATCATTGTATTTGTATACAGTTCCTGGTTCATGGCGTTTTCGGTTGATCCACGCTGAAGGTACATCATCCGGGCGATCAGCCCAGTCAGGCTTTCCCCAAAGTACTCCTTCCCAATCACTGGTCTGACGCAACATGTGGTCCCAGCTAATTTTTCTGTTGTGTTCAGAATCAAATGGTTTGATGAACTGCGGTTGACCTATTTGATCTCCTGTGCGATAAGGATTCGGATCATAGGGTTCAATCATTGGTACATAGTCAACAACTTTATCATGGATGGATTTAATCAATCCTTTTTCTACCGCTAGTCCTATCAACGTAGAAAGGAAACTTTTGGTAACGCTATGAGTTTGTTCAGTATTGTTTACATCACCCCATGATCCAATGATATACCCCTTGTAGATGATGACTCCACTGCTTGACTTTCTTTCTGCAAATGGCCCAATTCCATCACTCAAAGGTTCTTTGTAAAAATTATAAATCTGTGCCAGCTCTTGATTTTTAGGCATCGATGTTTCGTGTGCCATTGCAAATGAAATGGCCTCATTTAATGTAGACTCGCTAAGCCCCATGGAGCCTGGTGTTCTTGATTCCCAATTTCCTTTTGGTGGGAAGTAAGTTTGGAGTGGTACTAGTTTTTTTTGTGCAAATATGAATTGACAGGTCAATAGACAGAGCAGCAACTGTTTCATTCTATTAAAATTGATTTGAAGTTAATCAAGTTCACTAATTTGAACTCAATAAAATTCAATAATTTCAGGTAATCTCAATAAACAGATCTTATGAAGATTTTATCAAGCCTCATGGTGTTGGCACTCGTATTGAATATTCAATTTGTATTTGCACAAAAAAAATCAACTGAACACTGGGAATCCATGTTCAATGGGAAAGACTTGACGGGATGGACTCCCAAGGTCCGCAATTATCCTGCAGGAGAAAATTTCGGAAATACATTCAGGGTGGAAGATGGCAAATTGGTTGTACGATACGATGCGTATGATAAATTCGATGAGCGATTTGGACATTTATTTTATAACAAGCCATATAATTATTATAGAATACGTTTGGAATATAGGTTTATCGGTGATCAAGCAAAAGACGGACCTGGATGGGCTTTCAGAAACAGCGGTATCATGGTACATGGCCAAACTCCACAGAGCATGGGATTGAAACAGGATTTTCCTGTATCAATTGAAGTCCAATTGTTAGGCGGTGATGGAAAAAATAAAAGAACAACTTGTAACCTCTGTACACCAGGTACCAATGTAGAAATAAACGGAAAGTTAGAAAAGACACATTGTATCAATTCGACTTCTGAAACATATCATGGTGATCAATGGGTAAGAGCTGAAGTGTTGGTGTTGGGAGATTCGGTTGTGAAACATTATGCAAATGGACAGGAGGTGTTGGTGTATATGAAACCACAAGTAGGTGGTGGGAATGTAGATGGACAAGAAATTGTGTTTGGGACTCCCGGTCAGTTGTTAACGGGAGGAACAATATCCTTGCAAAGTGAGAGCCATCCTGTAGAATTCAAGAACATTGAGATTTTAAACTTAGAAGGTTGCATGGATCCAAAGGCATCCAATTATAAATCGTATTATATCAAGTCAAAACCTTCTGATTGTAAGTACAATAAAAAGTAGATTATGAAAAAATGTTTATTTGGTTTTTTTCTGATTGCATCATTTGTTTCAATTGCACAACAACGTCCACCTGCACCCCCGACTCCTCCTGTTGCACCAACGGCGCCTGCTGCAAGTGAGGCAAAACCCAATCCTGCAAACATTCCATTTAATCCTGATCATTCAATTACAGCTGATCATGAAGTGACCATTAAAGGTGTGAGGGTTCCTTACAAAACAACTACAGGTATGATGCCTGTCTGGGACATGGAAGGCAAAACCCAAGCTGGCGTATTTTTCACATACTATGAAAGATCTGATGTGAAAGATCGTGCATCAAGGCCGCTGCTAATTTCATTCAATGGAGGTCCTGGTACAGCTTCTCTCTGGATGGAACTTGGTTATACCGGTCCACGTATATTGAATATTGATGATGAAGGTTATCCAGTTCAACCATATGGATTGAGAGACAATCCTTATTCTTTATTGGATGTTGCTGATATTGTTTATGTAGATCCAGTAAATACCGGATTTTCAAGAGCAGTGAGCAAAGATGTACCGACTTCAAGATTTTTTGGAGTAAATGCCGACATCAAGTATTTGGCTGAATGGATCAACACATTTGTATCACGCATGAATCGTTGGGCTTCTCCAAAATATTTGATTGGTGAAAGTTATGGTACAGGAAGGGTTTCAGGATTGGCATTGGAATTACAGAATGCACATTGGATGTTTTTCAATGGAGTGATTCTAGTTTCTCCAACAACGTTGGGGATTGAAAGAGATGGTCCACTTGCTGCAGCACTGCGCATACCTTATTTTGCAGCAACTGCATGGTATCATAAAGCATTATCAAATGATCTTCAGCAAAAAGATTTGACAGCTATGTTGCCTGAGGTAGAAAAATTCACAGTCGATGAATTGATTCCTGCAATAACCAAGGGTGGATTTTTAGATGATGCAAAGCGCAAAGAAATTGCTGCACGTGTTTCAAAGTATATTGGAATTCCAGAAAAAGTTGTTTTGCAAAATAACTTAGACATTGCTCCTTCATTGTTTTGGAAAGAATTGTTGAGAGACAAAGGATTCACCGTTGGCAGATTGGATTCTCGATATAAGGGAATTGACCGAAGAGATGGCGGCGAGCAACCGGATTTTAATGCAGAATTGATTTCATGGGAACATTCTTTTACGCCAGCGATCAATATGTATTTGCGCGAAGAGTTGAAGTTCAAAACGGATTTAAAATATTACGTATTTGGCCCTGTGAATCCATGGGATCGAACAGGCGATAAGACCGGTGAGAATTTGCGTCAGGCGATGGCTGAGAATCCATACTTGCATGTATTGATTCAGTCAGGGTATTATGATGGAGCCTGTGATTATTTCAATGCCAAGTATAGCATGTGGCAAATGGATCCTAGTGGGAAATTAAAAGACAGATTGAATTGGGAAGGATATAGAAGCGGACATATGATGTATTTGCGTCGTCCGGATTTAGAATCAAGCAATGAGAGTTTGAGGAATTTTATCAAAAAGACTACGCCGAAACCAGGCCAACCTGCTAAATATTAAACCATCAACAGTCAACTGTTAACCGTTAACAGTTGACTGTTATACTTCTGCCACATTTATTTTTTCTGTCGGATTCATGATGTAAGTCAACATCGATCCATTCTTGTAGAGTTCAACAATTCGGTAGCCTCTGTAGGAAGTTCCCCAGTTTCCACCGATGTGGCTGTCAAAAATATAGGGGATGTTATCTTGCCATTTGATTCCGTCCTGGTCATGCTCATGACCATGGAACACCGCTTTCAGATTTTTTTGTTTTTTGACGAGCGAATGAAACTCTGGTGAGTCAATGCCGTTGGCTGTCCACTTGATGGGTGGGATGTGAATGAAAAGAAATATATGTTTGGCTTTTTTATGCTCCTCAAATTTTTTAGTCAGCCAATCTATATCTGGAGGAAGATATTTCCCTTGCTTGTTGGAAGTGGTAGCAAACAACAACACATTGTTCCCAATGACATGATCAAAGTTCAAAGGACTTTGCCATCCACTTTCCCATTCTTCCTTGGTTGCTGTATCGTGGTTACCTTGTGTAACAAAATATTTGAAAGGCAATTGATCAAAAGTTGTTTTTAAGGTTGGAATATGGCTGATGTCATCATGAACCAAATCACCATTGAAAACACAAAATTCAAATGGATCTGCAGCATGTGTTGCACGAATATGACTCAGCGCTGTATCCAGCATTTCTTGATAGGCTGTCTTGGGCTGTGCATAGTGAAAGTCAGAGGCAACTGCAAAGCGTAATACAGGTTTCTTGTTTTCAAAAATGCTCAGGTCTGTTGCAAGTACTGATTTGGTATTGAATACAACAACTGCGGTTGATATGCCTTGTAAAAACTTCCTGCGATTCATATGAAATGATTGAATCGGAAAGTTAATTTATTTTTTTGCGAAATTTCCAAATACTCTTTTAAGCAATTCTGATGTTCTGGCCAAAGGGTCTCTTCTTATTTTCCTCTCTTCTTCACCTACCTGATTAAAAATTCCTGCAACTGATTTCTCTGTAACATATGCAGTCAGATCGGGGTTGATCTTTTTTAAACTCACTTTATTGTATGCGGTGATGATGGTTGTCCAATGTTTGGTCGCATTTACTTTATTCAAAGAATTTTCAATGACAGGCCTAAATTTATTCGTCAAAGCTACAGTGGTGGCCTGTCTCAAGTATTGTGTTCCTGCTGTATCACTGCCTTTCAAAATAGATACAACGTCTTCTACGTTCATTGATTTTACTGCTTCTACAAATATTCCTGCAGCTTCTTTACATGCATCTTCTGCTCCTCTGTTCATCGACAAAATAGCTTCGTCTACTTGATTGCCCATCCCCAAATTTCTAAGTGTCTTTTCAACTTTTTCAGCTTCTGGAGGTAAGAGAATTTTTAAAAGATCATTTTTAAAAAATCCATCTTCTTTTGAAAGGGTAGCTGCTCCTTTTTGCACACCAATGATCAATGCTTCTTTGACTGCAGCAATCATGTCATCTTTATCCGAACCCTTGGATTCAGTAATTCCCAATGCCTGATTTGCTTTTTGCAAAAGACCTTTTATTTGCGCATTGGTTGAAAATGTAATGGTCAATAAAACCAGTGTGATAAATGTTTTCATGGTGAGCTTAATTTTCTGATGTGAAAATAGTGCTCCCTTTTGATATCGTTCTGTTAATTTCTATTTCCTTGTTAAAGATTACCAAATCTGCATCCATCCCCTTTTTGATGGTACCGGTATGTTGGTTTATTTTCATGATTCTCGCCGGGGTGGCTGTAAGCATTTTAATAGCATCTATAAGTCGTACTTCAGCAATATTGACCATGGTACTGATTAATCTGTTGGCTGTAGCAGTGCTGCCTGCAAATGCAGATCCATCCATTAATTTAGCAACATCCCCTACAACTTTCACGTCCATTCCATTAACTGCATTACCAAGTTTATAAATACCATTTGGCATGGCAGCACCCCTCATTGCATCTGTGATAAGTGAAATTCGGTCTGCTCCCTTTATTTTATATATAAGTTTCAACAATGCTTCTGGCAAATGAATTCCATCTGCGATGATTTCAACATCTAACTCATCATGTAAGTATCCTGCTTCAATAACTCCTGCATGTCGCATCGCATTTTTTCTGACTACACCCGACATGGCAGAGTAAAAATGTGTGAGGAGTGAAAAACCATTTTCAAATGCAAGTTTCGCCTCATCGTAAACTGCATCCGTATGTGCCATAGATGGGATGATGCCTTTTTTGCATAATATCTTACCTAACTCAATAGCACCTTTTTTTTCTGGCGCGATGCTCCATCTTTTTATATGTGGCGATCTCTCTAAAATTTCCATGTATTCTTTTGGATCGGGATCTCTGATATATTGCGGATCCTGAGCCCCGCGTTGATTCAAGGAAAAATATGGCCCTTCTAAATGAATGCCCAGAAATTTTGCTCCAGCATGCGATCTTTCGTGAACACGGTTATAAACATCCAATGTTCTTAGAATACCTGGTTTGTCTGCAGTTAAGGTTGTCGCAAGCAATGAAGTTGTTCCAAATCTTGCATGCAATGAAGCAGTCTTTAAAAATGCTTCTTCTGTTTCATCCATAAAATCAAATCCACCACCACCATGAACATGTATGTCTATAAAGCCAGGAGATATATAGTTGCCTTTTGCATTGATCTCAGTAAAATCAGTCGATTCAATATTATCTTTTTCAACACCAAGAATCTTCCCATTATCAATCAACAGAGTGCCATTGGCGATGATGGTATTTTCTGTTATGATATGTCCATTTGTTATTTTATACTTTCCGCTCACAATTTCCATTTTCTGATTTTATGTCCTTTGATTGCATAAAAGAAAAGATACGAATAGCAGGGCAATAAAATCCAATATGCCTGTTGCACTCCAAAATGATCCGCAATAGATCCATATACAAGCGGAATCAAAGCATTGCCACTCAGTCCCATGATCAACAATGATGCACCAAGCTTAGTAAATCTTCCCAATCCATCCAATGCCAATGGCCAGATCGCTGCCCATACTAGTGAATTGGCAAGTCCGAGCAATACAACAAACCAAATCGAGATGGAGGTATGATGACCGAGAATATTGACTTCCGTATGATTTGTTGTGATTAAAAAAGTAAGTGTAATCCCAAGTGTTGTGCAAAGCCTTAATGCATTTACCTGACTGATAAATTTTGGTATGGCGATGATCCCCATGATATATCCGATAATGGTTGCAGTTAATACATATGCCGGGAATGATTTCGCTTCCAGCAAAGGAATGTTCATCGAGATTGCGTAATTGATGATGGTATCAATTGAGATAATTTGTGTTCCTACATGCAGGAAAATAGCAAGGGCACCTAAGATTAGATGTGGGAAATCAAAAATGCTTTTCTTTTCAGCATTTGCATGGGCAACTTCTTCGGATTCTTTTTCTGTATCAATTTCTGGGAGTGGAGAAAATCTTACCAATAAACCTAATAGAAAAAGTACTGTACCAACAACCATGTATGGTTTAATCACTCTTCGAATTAGTTCATCAAGTAAAGGTGCTTTTTGATCTGCACTCATTGAACTCAATTGTGCAAACAAATCTGTGTCGGTTGCTTTGAGAACAACAGCTGCAAACAGCAGCGGAGCAACAATCCCAGCGCCTTTATTAAAAATTCCCATGATGCTGATACGTTGTGCAGCACTTTCTTTCGGACCTAGTATGGTGATATATGGATTTGCTGCTGTTTGTAGTATTGCCAATCCAACTCCAATGGTGAATAGTCCAAATAAAAATACTTCATAAGTTCTGCTATATGCTGCAGGGATAAATGTGAATGCACCTATCGACATTACCCAGAATCCAAACATGATTCCTTTTTTGAATCCAACTTTTCTCAATAGATAGCTGGAAGGAACCGACATTACAAAATAAGAAATATAAAATGCAAACGTAACCAGATACGATTCGAAGTGATTTAATTCACATGCTATTTTGAAGTAAGGAATTAAAATTGAATTTACCCATGATACAAACCCGAAGATGAAAAAAAGTGTTCCAATAATAAGAATGGAAATGGTAGTATCTTTTTTTGAGAGAGTCGCGCTGCTCATGGTTAAGATTGTTTGAGTTTGGAGGCAGATGCATGATCAAGATATATTGTACAGGCTGGATGAGATTGTAAAATGCTGGCAGGATGCAGGTTGCTGGTAGTACCATTCAAACAATTTTTTACTGCATCTGCTTTTCTTTCATCTGGTACTGAACAAATTATTTTTTTTGATTTCATGATTTGACGAATCGACATGCTGATGGCTTTTTTGGGTACATGATCCATGGTCTTGAACCAACCCTCTCCCCATTGCTGTTTTCTGCATGCTTCATCAAGATCAACAACAATATATGGATCGGTAGTGTCAAAATCTGCAGGAGGATCGTTGAATGCTAAATGTCCATTTTCGCCAATTCCAACCAACGCCAAATCTATCTCCACATCTCGAATGAGATGATTGAGTCTCTCGCATTCTTTTTCTGGATTATTTTCTCCATTAATTAAATGATAATTTTTGAGCTTGCTTACCTTTTCAATGAATCTTTCCATCAGATATTTCCTGAAACTGGCTTTGTGTGAGATAGGGATACCAATATATTCATCTAGGTGAAACATGGTAACCTTGCTCCAGTCAATATCTTTGCAACTGGTAAGCTCTTCCAAAACAGGAAATTGACTGGTCCCGGTTGCCAATATGATATTGGCATATCCCTTATCTTGAATAACATTTCTTATAATTTCAACTGCTGATTTTCCGGCTGCTGTCCCTAGTTTTTTTGCATCTTCAAAAATCTCCAACTTCATATTCTTTCAATTAAATTTTCAAAAAGAGTTTCTTGTTGTAAAGAAATTTTAGGAATATCCATTTTACTGCAACTGCAGTAATAGCAAATGCAACTGCGTTGTACGGGTCACCAATAAGATCACCCAACCATTGAAAAAGTGATTTGTTTGTATATCCCCATTGAATAAATTTACCCGACATGTATATCAAAATGGAATTCATTCCAATTACTTTGAAGAAAAAAGCCCATCGCTGAATTCCATTGACATCAATAATAAAGTAAAATAACGCAAACAACAGCAGGTTCCACCCGGTTGTATATAAGACAAATGAGCTCGACCACATATTTTTGTTGATGGGGAAATCAATGTTCCAAATCATTGCCAATCCAAGCGATGCTAATCCTGCAATTGCTATCCATTTTGTTTTTTCTACATCATTGGATCTTGAATTTTTCAAATAATTTCCAGTAAGTACTCCTGCCAGTGATGTTGCAACTGCTGCGATATTATTAAATAGTCCAACTGTATCATGTATCCCCCTCGATAATTTCCCAGGTAAAACTGTTCTATCAAAATAAGACGCAAAATTTCCAGGCTCTGTTAAATCGCCCATTGGAAAGCCAGGCGCAGATGTACATTTTAAAATAATCCAATAACCAATTAATAAAGCTGCAAACCAAATTGCCTGAAAGTTTTTACCTGCATACATATATATGATGCATGAAAAAGTATAAGCAATGCCGATTCTTCCCAGTACACTCATGATTCTGAAATCTGTCAATGGCCTAATGGTAAGTCCATTATTATATATCATGCCAAGAATAAAAAGTATTAATCCTCTTTTAATCACTTTCCACAACAGGTTCTTTTTATTTTCATTATTAGAAAGTGATGCATCAATGGAGTATACACTCGAGATGCCAGAAACGAACATGAACAAAGGAAAGATTAAATCATAAGCATGAAAACCATCCCAGATGGGATGAGTAAACTGATTAGAAAGCGCATTCCAAAAAGGATGATGTGTTGCTTCAGACATGGTATGAAAAATTTCTTCTGCACCAATGATCCAAAACATATCAAATCCACGGAGTGCATCCAAAGAGTATAAACGCTTGTTCATGGTTTAAACTTTTGGTTCCCAGCCATTCTCATATTCTCTGCTCCATAGTTTTGATGCTTCCTTGTCATTCAAAATATGTCCATTGCTAGGATCTATTTTTAATGCTCGTCCTGTACGTTGAGAGATGTTTCCCAATTGAACCAACAATGTACTTTGATGTCCGCTGAGGATATCAGAGTTCAGTTTTGCACCACGTTTGATAGCATCAAAAAAGTTTTGAATATGCAATGCATCCAACTCCATACCTGGGCCGGTTCGATCAAGTGCATTGGCTGTTATATCATTTTTAACTTCTTTGACCAATTTACTTTTCAAGTCGAAGATCTTATATGCATTACCGCTTTCAATTAACAATGATCCCGTCTCTCCATAAAAAATCACACCTACACTGCTGCCTTCTGTATTTTTTCCATTGCAAGATCTTCCTTCCCAGCTGATCAATGTATTGTTTGAAAATTCAAGATCGATTACTTGTGTATCGGGTGTTTCCCAATCATCTTGATAGCGATATCTTCCACCTGCAGAGGTAACACGGGTTGGATAATCAACTCCGAGTCCCCAACGTGCAAGATCAACCATATGCGTTCCATTGTTCAATGCTTCACCTGTTCCCCAATGCCAGAACCAATGCCAGTTGTAGTGAATGAGGTTGTCTTTGTATTGTTTGCGCGGAGCTGGCCCTTGCCATAAATCATAATTCAACCAGGATGGAACTTCTGTAGGTTTACCAACTCCAATTGATTCGCGGTTGTTTGTATACCATGTTTTTGCAAAATATGGTCTGCCAATTACACCAGCTTTGAGTTCAGCAATGGCAGCCATTACATTGGGCCAAGACCTACGCTGGTTGCCCATTTGTAACAATTTGTTGTGTTTGGCAGCAGATTTCACGAGCATCTCTCCTTCATTGGGATTGTGGCTGCATGGTTTTTCAAGATACACATGTTTGCCAGCAGCTACTGCCAACAAAGCTGCTGGAGCATGCCAATGGTCAGGAGCAGTTACAATCAATAAATCCAATTGCGGATCTTCCAATGCTTTTCTGAAATCACCTTCTGCTTTAGGTTTTTTCCCTTGTATTTTTTCAATTGCAGTTACACATTTGTCCATGGCTCGTACATCAACATCACATACATACATCATCTCACATTCTTTTTGTGAAGCAAAATTGCTTCCAACAGAAAATCCTCTGCTGTTCACTCCCATGACTGCTGCAGTAATTTTTTCATTTGATCCAATGATGCGGCGGTACTGACTTGCAGAAAATCCCGGTAATATTCCTCCAAATGCAATAGCTGCGGAGGCTACAGAAGTGTTCTTGATGAAATTTCTTCTTGAGCGACTCATAATGATAGTTTTAGTGACTGAATAATTTGGTGAGCTTTTTTTGTATGTGATGCTTTTGTTTTTTCTATTTCAATCAAAGCACCATTTTTTCTTTTGCTTTCATGTGCTGCTTCCATGAATGTATAAATCTCAATGGTCTCATCTGCAGATATTGGTGCTATGCCTGTTTGAAAAAATTGCAAAATAATTTGAAGCAGGTTGTCATACCCCTGAAATGGTCCCAATATCAAATTCCCATTTTCACCATAAGCGGTTCCTCCGTAATCGTGTTTGCCATTGCGTGTTCCACGAAACGTACCAATCCTTCCATCATTCCATTCTCCAACTACTACATCAACATCATTGCTGGAGGTTCTTTTTACTTTCATACATCCCACGCCCATTACGGTATACAACAATTCAACTCCATGGATGCCATACCAGAAAAAATCAGGATGGGTTTTCTCTAACGTTGCAGGACTAAAACAATCAGCGCCCAACACTTTTCCGATTTTTCCTTTTGCAACTTGTTGTGCAGTTTCCATGTATCTCAGTGAAGAGCTTGAAAAAACTGGAACTTTGTATTCTTTTGCCAATTCATATATCGCAATCGTTGATGCTAGTGAATCTGCTACAGGTTTATCAATAAATACTGGTTTCCCGGCTTTGAAAACTTCTATCGCTTGCTGAAGATGAGGTCTTCCATCGTTGGTTTCCAAACAAACAAAATCAACTTTACTTAGTAGTTCAGCTATAGAACCAACAATTTCAACTCCATATTTTTTCACTTCCTCCGTATATCCAGGAATTCTTTTTACAGATGATTCAATGTCTGCACTTCCATTCGGGTAAGCAGCAACTATTTTAAACGGAGATATATTGTTTGAATTGCCATTCAAGGCTTTTGTAAATGCAACACTGTGTGATGTATCCAATCCAATAATTCCAATTCTACCTGAGTGGACAGTTGAAGTCGCAAGCGCATTCAGGGGATTGTTGAATAGAACAGTTCCCATCATCAGTGTAGAAGAAGATAAAATAAAATCTCTCCGACCCAGATTTTTATTCATAAGGCAAGCAAATTATTTTAAAAGCAATCGATATTAAATTTAATCATATCGGTCCATACTTGATGCATGAACATCTATGATTTTTGGCTTTATAAAAAGCCAATTATTCTTTTCCTATGATTTGAGCAACGTAAGAATTAACAGGGCTGGACTGAACAGATTGAGTTTCATCCATTTGAATGAGTTTACCCTCTTTTAAAATCATTAAACGGTCAGCCCAAGAAAGCAGCTCATCAGGATTGTGAGAAACCATGATGCAGGTCAACGAGGTTTCATTAAAAATATCTGCGAGCACCTGATGAATAATTTTTTTATTGATGCCGTCCAGGTTTGAAAACGGTTCATCCAATAGTAAGAGAGAAGGATTGCTGATCAAAGTTTTTGCAAGTGAAATACGTTGACGTTCTCCGCCTGAAAGTTGATTCGTCCTCCTTCTCAACAAATGATCAATCTTACAAAGTTTATATAAATGCCCTGCTGCTTCATCGCTGATTTTATTATGCATCTCTAATATTTCTTCTACATAATAATTATTCAGCAACTCAAAGTGTTGTGACAAATAACCAATTTGCGGATGACCTGGAAGTAAAACTTCATCCGGCCCTTTCACTCTTTTGTCTTGATAAGTTACCGATCCTGTTGTTGGCTGGATTAACCCGGCAATAATTTTCAGCAAAGTTGTTTTACCAGAACCAGTTTCGCCCATCAGTCCAAATTTCTCCCCCTTTTTCATGAAAAAACTTATTTCGTGCAGCGTCACACGTTCTTTTTCTGTTCTCGAAATCTGGTCTACAATCAGTTCGGCCATTGGTTTTTGTTGGGACTGCAAAGCTACTTCCAATTTCAGTAAATAATGCCTGTTTCTCTTCAACTCTCATTAGAAATAAGTAAATTGATTCATCAATATTTTAATATGAAAAAGTCTTTATTGTTATCTGTTTTAGTAGCAAGTTCACTGTTCTTTTATACAGTTTCTGTTCAAGCCCAAAAAAAGTATGACGACAAACAATTGACAGCATTGAAAACCCAATTGTCAGAGTCTGTTGGCAAAAGAGCCAAGGATATTCAAGTGATGGTTGATCAGATTTTCAGTTATTCTGAGCTGGGATTTCAAGAGTGGGAGACCTCTGCTTTTATTACTTCTGTTTTGGAAAAAAATGGTTTTAGTGTTGAGAAAGGAATTTCAGGTGTGCCAACTGCTTGGATGGCAAAGTGGGGAACAGGTTCACCAGTGATAGCACTGGGAAGTGATATTGATTGTATTCCGAAAGCATCTCAAAAACCAGGTGTTGCTTACAAGTCGCCGATTGTTGAGGGTGCCCCTGGGCATGGTGAAGGACATAATTCAGGACAAGCGGTGATTATTTATGCAGCTATTGCCATGAAAGAATTGATGCAAAAAGAAAAAATTCCAGGAACCATTGTCATTTGGCCTGGAGTTGCTGAAGAGTTGGTTGGAACAAAAGCTTGGTATATAAGAGATGGATATTTTAAAAACATCGACGCATGTATATTCACACATGTGAGTGGAGATTTTACTTGTGATTATGGTGATAATGGTGGAAACGGATTGGTAAGTGTGAGGTTTGATTTTGATGGTGATGCTGCACACGCTGCAGGTGCACCATGGAGAGGGAAAAGTGCACTCGATGGAGTTGAATTGATGAACGTTGGATGGAATTACAAGCGCGAACATCTAAAACCCACCAACAGATCGCACTATGTTGTTGTAGATGGTGGTGATCAGCCCAATGTTGTTCCATCAAAAGCAAGTGTTTGGTATTATTTCAGGGAAAGAACATATGAAGACATCAAAGCCAATTATGATGCTGGAATCAAAATTGCGGATGGTGCAGCTATGATGTCTGGTACAACTGTTTCACATCAAATTTTGGGAACCGCATGGCCAGGGCATTTCAACAAACCACTCGCTGAAGCGATGTATGCAAATATTAAAAAAGTTGGCATGCCTGTTTGGGATGATAAAGACCAAGCGATGGCAAGAGCAGTTCAGAAATTAGTAGAAGCACCCAAAAAAGACAACAGTGGTAAACCAATTGATGGACTAAGAAAAGAAGTTGACAGTATAAAAGGGTCTGTAGCATTTTCATGGGGTGGAGGTTCAGATGATATCGCAGATATATCATGGAATGTTCCAACAATTGTTTTGCGTTTCCCAGCAAATATTCCAGGAACCAAAGGGCATCATTGGGCAGATGCAATCGCCATGGCTACTCCCATCGCACACAAGGGGTCTACTGCTGGTGCAAAAGCAACAGCGATGACCTTGTTGGATTGCTTTACCAATCCGCTTTTGATACCTGATGCAAAAAAATATTTTAAAGAGGTTCAAACAAAAGATGTTCAGTATAAACCATTCATCACTGAAAAAGATCCTCCTGCCATTCATTTAAATCAGGGAATCATGAATCAGTATAAGGATCAATTGAAAAAGTTTTATTATGATCCTTCTAAGTATGGAACATATTTGGAACAATTGGGAATTGAATATCCAACTGTAAATAAATAAGTTGATCATCATGAAAAATACATTTAACCGAAGAAATTTTTTAGGTTCGACAGCATTATTAACAGGAGGAATTGCATTGCCTTCTTTTCAAGTAGATGATGAACTTCCGCCTTCAATCCGTGATCTCAAGCCAATGATTGATGATGTTGTTCCAATTACCGTTGATGAAAGAAAACAACGGATCGCTAAAGCTCAGGAACTGATGGCGAAAGAAAAATTGGATGCAATTTTTATGGAGGGCACAACAACCTGTTTCTATTTTACTGGAATGAGATGGGGACAAAGTGAGCGAACGTTTGGTGTAGTCATTCCAGCAAAAGGTGAAATTGTTTATGTGTGTCCAAAGTTTGAAGATGATCGTGCCAAAGAATTAATCAATACTGCATTTGGATCTGAATTGCGTTGTTGGGAAGAACATGAGAGTCCTTATCAGGTTATATTAAATATTGTAAAAGACCGTGGTGTCAAATACAGAAGAATAGGGATGGAAGAGCGGGTGCGTTTTTTTATCGCAGATGGAGTGAGAAAAATTGCAAGCGGTTTTGAAGTAGTTGATGCAACACCGGTAACTGCAGGTTGCAGAATGTATAAAACCAAAGCTGAAATTGCATTGATGCAAAAAGCAAATGATGTAACGATTGAAGCATACAAAGCTGCATTTGCAACGATTGTTCCTGGAATGTCTCAGTCGACTCTCTCAGTTAATATTGCAAGTGCATTCAGAAAATTAGGATACAGTGGTGGGGCAAGTGTTCAGGTAGGTAAATATTCAGCGCTGCCTCATGGTAGCATCACACCTCAGACCATTCGAGAAGGAGATGTTGTAATGGTAGATGGTGGTACAAGTTGTGAAGGCTATGCATCAGATATTACACGCACCATTGTTGTTGGAAAGCCAACTCAACGACAAACGGATGTTTGGAATTTGGAAAAGAAAGCACAGGATGCTGCTCTTGCTGCTATGAAAATTGGTGCACCATGTGAAGTGGTAGATGCAGCTGCAAGAAATGTTATCGAGGATGCAGGCTTTGGTAAAAATTATGGTTTGCCAGGCTTACCACACAGAACAGGGCATGGTATTGGATTAGAAGGGCATGAATGGACAAACTTTGTTAAAGGGAATACCACCAAAATAGCACCTGGTATGTGCTTCAGTGATGAACCAACTATTTCAATTCCTGGTGAATTTGGTATACGCCTCGAAGACTGTGTATATATTAGTGAGGATGGGCCTCACTTTTTTACCAAACAAAGCATTTCTATAGAACAACCATTTGGATAAATCAATTTTATGATCAAGAAAATTTTATTGAGCTTTTTGGCAATCATTATGATTATCATAGGACTCACTTTTACAAGTCGTTTTTCACATTTAAGAAATTTTGCAGTATGGGGAGTGCATACCATCCATGATTACAAAACGCATCCTACCAGATTGGTAGCAAGTGGAGGTCATCCACAACCATGGTTGTTCGATTCTTCGTATAACAAAAAAGAAATACCAGCGAACTTGATGACCATCATCGACTCCAATGATACCCATGCTTTTCTCGTTCTTCAACATGGTAAGTTGGTATATGAAAAATATTGGGATGGATATGATACTGCCAGATTAAGCGGTTCATTTTCTGCTGCGAAAAGTATCATCTCTTTGTTGATTGGAATTGCCCTAGATGAAGGGAAAATAAAATCTCTCGAAGAACCAGTTTCAAATTATATACCCCATTTTAAAACAAATGGATTAGAAAAAATTCGCATCAAAGATTTACTGACGATGAGTTCTGGCACCAATTATAATGAAGCAGACAAAGGATACTTTAGTCTTAATGCATATGGTTACTATGGAGATGACGAAGAATACATGGTTGGTAAAATGGAAAGAAAAGAAGAACCTGGAGTTTATTGGCAATATAGAAGCGGTGATACCCAAGTATTAGGCTTGATCGTTGAGAAAATATTTAATAAATCCATCTCTGATTTGGTATCAGAAAGATTTATGCAACCCATGGGTGCAGAAGCAGATGCACTTTGGTTACTGGATGGATCAAAAAAACATGAAAAAGCTTTTTGCTGCTTCAACGCAGTTGCAAGAGATTATGCACGATTCGGACAACTGGTATTGAACAAGGGTAAATGGAATGACAAACAAATTGTTTCAGAGAAGTATATCAATGAGGCTACCACTCCTGCTAGCTATTTGAAGGATAGATATGAGAATGATAATCCTGTTGATTTTTATGGGTATCAATATTGGATCGTCAACCACAGTGGTGTTCATGCAATTGCTCAAAATGGACTCTTCGGACAATATGTGTACATCATACCAGAAAAAAATGCCGTTGTTGTTAGATTAGGTGAATCTAAAGTCATCAAACCAATTCATCACCACCAACCTGAAAATTATACATACATAGATGCAGCACTCTCCGTGTTGCAGTAGATGAAAATAAAAAGGCCAGATGTTGATCTGGCCTTTTTTATTTAGAGGATAACAGCGTCTAACTGTTGCGACTTGTATAATTGATTGTAGTCCATAATGGATTTTCTTAGTGCCTCCAGATTTTTCTTCTGTGTATTCCACTCACTTTGTAAATCAGCAAGACGTGTTTTGATGCCTTGTGTAATGCGGGGATCTGGAGAATCTGCAAGTCCTTTGATATTGAAAAATTCTGAATTGATCTTGCTTGGCCAGTTGATTACATCCTGTCCGTTTTGAATTCTGCTTTCAACAATGTTTGATTCCCATCCTTCAATGCTCTTCAATAAATTTTTAGCTTCAGTCATAATTTTTTCTGCTCCAGTTTTATCCTTCAATACATCAACCTGATTTTGTAATTGCTTTTTAACTTTTCTTACTTCATTGACGGTTTTGTGAATCTCAGTGATGTTTGAAACAATGGTTTTCAAAATACTTTGCTGCTCATTCCATTCTGCTTCGGTTGCCTGAATACTTGGGTTACTCAACAATGTAATTTCAGTTTCAACTGAACCATTTTTTGTCTCAAGTTTTGCTTTGTATTTTCCTGGTTTTACCGAATATCCATTGTAGGTTCCCCATACATATACGCCTTTCACATCAGGACTTACCTGGTCTACCCTGAAGTCCCACAGAAATCTGTTGTGTCCTTTTGCAACTGGAATGGTTGGAACAGGCAATGGACCTCCTGGATATTTACTGTATGATTCATCTTTTTTATTGCTGTAAGTTCTGATTACGTTGCCTGCTACATCACTGATGATCAGCTTCACAGTTTCACTGTCCAACGATGCTGGAAGGAAATAATCAAGGATCACTCCTTCTGGTGCATTTTGACCTGCGGTATATTTTTCTTCTGGTAATCCATTACCACCTCCAAATTTGTAAGATGGTTTTGGTGATACAATTTTTACTGTAGTTGCATCTACATATTGTTGAACAGCACCCAAATCATCCAAGATCCAAAATGCTCTTCCGGCTGTAGCTGCAATCAGGTCATTGTCTCTGATAATTAAATCGGTTACTGGAACGATTGGTAGGTTTCTTTGGAAAGTCTCCCAAGTCAATCCTCCATCTTTAGACAAGTAAAATCCTCTTTCACTGCCAGCGTATAATATATTTTTATTTTTCTTGTCTTCACGAATCACTTTTATAAAATCATCTGATTTTACACCATTAATGATTTTGGTCCATGTCTTTCCATAATCCGTGGTCTTGTATGAATAAGCGCCATAATCATTGAATTTGTATCTGGTGGCAGCAACATATGCAGTTCCTTTATCAAAAGATGATAATTCAATGCTATTGATTTGTGATTCAGCCAAGTCTGGAGGCGTAACATTTGTCCATGTTTTTCCTCCATCCATAGTTACTTGTACAAAACCACAATCGCTTCCTGTCCAGATCACTCCTTTCTCCAATGGAGATTCCGCGATATAGAAAAGTGTATTGTAATTTTCTCCACCTGCTCCTTCGTTGGTGAATGGAATTCCACCGGGACCCTGTTTTGATTTTTCATTGCGTGTAAGATCCGGGCTGATCGCTTCCCAGCTCATTCCGCCATTGGTTGATTTCAATAAAACATTTCCTCCATGATAAATTGTTTTTGGATCATGGGGAGAAACAATGATGGGTGCATTCCAATTGAAACGGTATTTCATGTTGCGGGGTTCAATCGCAAGATTCATGGTTGGATATGCCTGAATATCTTTTGTTTCATTTGTTTTGGTATTCAATACTTCTATATAGCCTTGATAACATCCAGCATATATCAATGACGGATCGTTGATATCAAATGCAGGAAATGCAGATTCACAACCTGGTCCGATGCTCCAATCTCTCTCTGTCAATGCTGGTCCGTTGCTTCTGCTAGCAACAATTACAGATGTATTGTCTTGTTGACCTGCATATAATTTATATGGGAATACATTGTCTGCGTTCACTCTATAAAATTGTGCAGTTGGTTGATTCATGATGGATGACCATGATTTTGTATTGTCGTATGTAATCTCAGCACCTCCATCATCGGCCAATGCAATGATGCCTGAATAATTAGGGTGAATCCAGAGATCATGTGTATCTCCATGTTGTACTTTAACGGGTGCAAATGTTCTTCCCCCATCAATGGATTTCATGACAGGTGCATTCAGCACATATACAAGATTTTCATTTTTAGGATCTGCAAATACTTCCATGTAATACCATGAGCGTGAACAGATGTCCTGGTTATTGGAAAGCATAGCCCAATTTTTTCCTCCATCATCAGATCTGTATAAACCTGATTTTGCTTTTTCAGTTTCAACAATTGCGAATACTCGGTTTGAGTTTGCACGAGAAACACTGATACCGATTTTACCCATTTGCTTTGGTAAACCATCTGTTAGTTTTGTCCAAGTATTTCCTTCATCGGTAGATTTCCAGATGGCAGATCCCGGTCCACCACTTGAAACTGTCCATGGAAATCTTCTGTGTTCCCATGATGCAGCATAAAGAATTCTTGGATTGTTCATGTCCATTGACAAAGAAGAAATACCAGTACTGTCATTGATGTATAAAACTTTTTTCCATGTTGCACCTCCATCGATTGATTTGTAAACGCCACGATCATTGTTAGGGCCATGAACTGTTCCCTGAGATGCTACAAAAACGATGTCTGAATTTTTTGGATGGATGGCGATATCAGAAATATGTCGGGTTTTTTCTAAACCAATATTCTTCCAAGTTTTACCTGCATCCGTAGATTTATAAACGCCGTTTCCATAACTCGTCATCACGCCTCTTACTGCGTGTTCACCTGTTCCAACATATATTACATTTGGATCAGACTCAGCAACAGCTATATCGCCGATACTTCCTACTGTAAAAAAACCATCAGAAATATTTTTCCAGCTGATGCCACCATCCTCTGTTGTCCATACTCCACCTCCGGTGTATCCTGCATAAAATTTCTGATCATTGTTGATGACTCCGCTTACTGCATTGGCGCGGCCTCCTCTGAATGGACCAACATTTCTCCATTTTAAATTTTTGAAAGTTGAGTCAGGACTCACCGTTGCAATTACATGAGCAACTTCTTTTTTCTTTTGTGCCGATGCAAACAAGAGGCTGCAGGCAAACAATCCAAGGAGCAATTTTCTCATAAAGATGGTTTGAATAAATAATTTCAATTAAAGGGTATTGAAGATATAAAAAAAGCTCCACCGAAGTGGAGCTTAACACATAAAAGTGTGATGTGAAATCTTATTTCTTGATTTCCCAACCCGGACGATAATTTCTTGTCACAAATTGGTTGGCATCTTCGAAGTTGGTAATCTTCATGTTGGTGCCATCCCACAATAGTTTCTTTCTTCCATAGAATTCGAAACCATTTCTTCCGGCAGCATTTTTCACTTCTCTGCGCAACATGTAGCTTCTAATGGCAAGGTTACCCATCAGTACTGTTTCAGTCAACGGACCAGAATAATCGAATGATGAAGTCAGCGCTTTATGTTCCTTGCTGTTGAAACCTGCCTTACATGCTTCTGTCCATGCAACTTGATGTCCAAATTCAGGTAAACCTTTCGGAGCATTTGGATCTGGAGCTGGCATGGTGATTCTTTCGCCGTTGTTGAGATAGATCTTTGGATTGTTTCCATACATACCAATCACCATTACTCCTTTAGAACCATGTAAGTACACTCCATTGTCGCCACCTGCATCTGGACTCAATGGTTCGTCTGCAGGAATCTGATCAGGGTGGAAAGGTTTCAAACCTCCATCCATCCAAACCATTTTCAATTGAGATTTATTTTTCTTTGTTTCAGGGAATTTGATTTCAACCAATGCAGAAGGAGGACATCCTTCAGGTATAAATTCAGGTGTCCAGTCTTTGATGAAAACCTGTCCCACACTGCATTCTACCTCGGTAGGATAACCCAATCCAAGAATTCTGAATGCAGAATCGATGGTATGACATCCGATATCTCCCAATGCACCTGTACCAAAATTCCACCATCCTCTCCATTTGAATGGATGATACAATGGATTGTAATCTACATATTCAGCGGGGCCGAGCCATGTGTTCCAATCTTCAGGTGACATGGATGCAGGAAGTGCAGGCTTGTCTTTTGGAACTGGAATACCTTGTGGCCAAACAGGGCGGTTGGTCCAAATCTCCACTTTATGAACAGGTCCGATGATTCCTTTATTGAACCAATCGATTGCAACTTGTTGTTGCGGGTTAGATGAACCTTGGTTACCCATTTGTGTAACCACTTTATATTTTCTTGCAGCTTCAGTCATCATGCGGGCCTCCGCAATGTTGTGTGTGAGCGGCTTTTGAACGTATACATGTTTACCCATTTGCATGCAGGCCATGGCAGCGAACGCGTGAAAATGGTCTGGTGTTGAAATGGTAATTGCATCGATGTCTTTGCCGGATTCATCCAGCATTTTTCTGAAATCTTTGTAGCGCTTTGCATTCGGAAATTTTTCTACTGCAACTTTCGCTCTGTCAAAGTCAACATCCGTCAGCGCCACAACATTACACGCACCATTGTTGTATGCATTGATGATATCTGATTGGCCTTTGCCACCTGCACCAATTGCAGCAATATTCAATTTATCGCTTGGGGCTGTATAACCCTTCCCAATAACATGACGGGGTACGATAAAGAATCCAGCTGCTGCAAGTGAACTTTCTTTGATGAAATTTCTTCGATTTTTTTGTTTCGACATAGCAAGCTTTTTTAAATGAATGATGAATACCTAAGTTACAATTCGAGCGTAAGATTTATTACATTTAGTACTATAATTTTTTCTTATGCTCAAAATAACTTTTCGTTGGATGACTTTTTTAGGGATTATTTGCGTTGCCCAACTTACATCTGCTCAAATCATTCCTAAATCACATCTATCACATCTTTCCTGGAGAATGATCGGTCCACATCGTGCTGGACGTACTGTTGGCATGTGCGGGGTTCCTTCTCAGCCCAATGTATTTTACATTGGTGTAAACAATGGAGGTGTTTGGAAAACAACAGATTATGGAAATACCTGGGCGCCTATTTTTGATGATCAGAATACCGGATCAGTTGGTGATGTGGTTGTTGCACCTTCCAATCCCAACGTTATATATGTAGGAAGTGGGGAAGGCATTCAACGCCCTGACCTTTCAGTAGGCAATGGAGTTTATAAATCTACTGATGCTGGGAAGACATGGGTTAATTTAGGATTGCATGATGCTCAACAAATAGGAGGCATTGCAGTAGATGTACAAAATGAAAACAGAATTTTTGTAGCAGCCTTGGGGCATCCTTATGGGCCCAACAAAGAGAGAGGTGTTTACCGCAGTTTGGATGGCGGAAAGACTTTTCAGCAAGTTTTATTTATCAATGAAAACACAGGCGCAGTGCAGGTTGCCATCGATCCAAATAATTCAAATATTATCATTGCAGATATTTGGGCTGCACGTCAGGGCCCTTGGGAAAATGGTGCTTGGAATGGAGTTGAAAGCGGATTGTTTAAATCTGAAGATGGTGGAAATACATGGAGAAAATTGACAAAAGGACTCCCAACAACTACTGAAGATGGATTAGGAAGAATTGGATTTACGATCGCGCCAAGCAATTCAAAAAGAATGTATGCAACTGTTGATGCAGAAAAAAAAGGTGGGATATATAGGAGTGATGATGGCGGTGAATCTTGGTATATGCTAACTGAAGATGGAAGGTTATGGGGAAGAGGATCTGATTTCGCGGAAGTAAAAGTTGATCCTAAAAATCAGGATATTGTTTATTCTGCCAATGTAGTTACATGGAAATCGGTTGATGGAGGAAAAAGCTGGACCGGCATCAAAGGTGCACCTGGCGGAGATGATTATCATAGAATTTGGATCAATCCAAACAACCCCAATATTATTGCACTGGGATTGGATCAGGGTGGAACCATCACTGTTAATGGCGGTGAAACATGGTCTTCATGGTACAATCAAGCCACAGCTCAATTCTATCATGTGAGCACTGATAATGCTTTCCCGTATAATGTATATGGCGGACAACAGGAGAGCGGTTCAGTTGGAATTGCATCCCGTTCCAATGATGGAAATATTACTTTCAGAGAATGGCATCCTGTTGGTGTTGAGGAATATGGATATGTTGCAGCAGATCCATTGGATCCAAACATTATATATGGCGGAAAGATTACTAAATATGATAAACGTAATGGGCAGGTTCAAAATATATCACCTGTTCCTGTTAGAGATGGGAAGGTTAGATTTATCAGAACAGCTCCAGTAATGTTTTCACCCGTTGATCAAAAGACTTTATACTTCGCAGGAAATATCATTTTCAAAACTACAGATGGAGGAAACAGTTGGTCAACTATTAGTCCGGATTTAACACGTGCAACTTATGATATTCCATCAAGCGTTGGTGTATTCACAGATGAGAAGATGAAGAATATGCCAAGAAGAGGCGTTGTATATGCATTGGCTCCATCTAATAAAAACATCAATACAATTTGGGCTGGAACTGACGATGGATTGGTTCATATAACAAGAAATGGAGGATTGAATTGGAAAGATATTACACCAAGTGGTGTTACATCGTGGAGTAAAATATCACAAATTGATGCAAGTCATTTTGATGACAACACTGCTTATGTGGCTGTTAATAGAATACGATGTGATGATATGAAACCACATATTTATAGAACACATGATGGTGGTGCATCTTGGAAAGAAGTGGTAAGTGGCTTACCCAATGAACCAATCAATACAGTCAGAGAGGATCCTGTTCGTAAAGGACTGTTGTATGCGGGTTCTGAAAATGCAGTGTATGTTTCCTTTGATGATGGTGAACATTGGCAATCACTTCGTCAGAACATGCCTTGTACCTCAATTAGAGACTTGGTTGTGAAAGACGATGATTTGGTAATTGGAACACATGGTAGAAGCTTTTGGATCATGGATAACATCAGCTCTTTGAGACAATTGAATACTACAGCTGCATCATCAACAAATATTTTATTCAAGCCACAAAAGGCTGTAAGGGTGCGATGGAATATGAATACAGATACACCTTTACCACCCGAAGAGCCTGCCGGACAAAATCCACCTGATGGTGCAATGATTGAATTTTTTCTGAGTGAAAAAGCCAATTCAGTAGAATTGGAAATTTTAGATCAATATGGAAAACTTGTAAGAAAATATTCCAGCAATGATACCATGTATAAAATTCCAGATGTAAATATTCCACTATACTGGATTAGGCCACAGCAGATGCTTTCAACCAATGCAGGTATGCAGAGATTTTTATGGGACTTTCATTATGAACCTTTGAATGAATCTCCAAGTTATCCGATTGCAGCTGTAAAAAACAATACTGCTCCAGATCCTACATCTCCCTGGGCGATGCCTGGAACGTATACTGTTCGATTAAAAGTAAATGGACGGGTACAAGAGCAAACGTTTAATGTAGTGATGGACCCTCGTGTAAAAACTTCGTTGAAAGATTTACAAAGACAACATGACCTATCAATGATTTGTTATGAAGGGAAGAAACTGACAGCTGGGAAGAATCCACCATTATATAGAAAGTTTAATGCTTTGTTTGAAGTAGTTTCTACTTCTGATATGGCGCCAACTTCTCAAACTGAGAAAGCGATTATTCAGGCACAACAGGAACTTTCAAAAAAATAAAAATTCAATCAACATGAAATTGTTTTTCTGGTTTACCACTTTGATATACAGCGTAGGGGCATTTGCGCAAATTTCCATCAATCCTGCTTTGCTGAAAGGATCATGGAAGGCCAACTGGATCAGTTGCCCTGGAATTCCCCAAAGAGATTATGGAGTATATCATTTTAGAAAAACATTTTCACTGGAAACCGTCAAAGAAAAATTCATTGTTCATGTTAGTGCAGACAATAGATATCGATTGTTTGTAAATGGAACTGCTGTCTGCAGCGGTCCTGCGAGAGGGGATTTGTACAATTGGTATTTCGAATCAGTTGACATCGCACCTTATTTGCACAAGGGTCAAAATACAGTTGCTGCCTTGGTTTGGAACATGGGCGTACACGCACCGGTTGCACAAATTTCAAATCAAACTGCATTTGTATTGCAGGGAGACTCAGATTACGAAAGTGTTCTGAATACCAATCAGAGTTGGAAAGTTATAAATGATTTATCCTATGTTCCTTGTTCTCTTGATAACGGTGCAAGGGTGAAATCGTATATGGTAGTTGGGCCTGGCGATCAGGTGGATGCAAAAAAATATCCTTGGGGCTGGGAGAAAGAAAATTATGATGATACTGCTTGGTTAAAAGCAAGTACCATTACAAACCCTGTTAATGTTGGATATGGTTCAGATAATTTGTGGAGTTTAAAAGAAAGAAATATTCCATTGATGTTTGAGCGGATGCAACGAATTCCATCTGTAAGAAGAAGTTCAGGCATGGAGGTATCTAATGGTTTTTTAGGGGGCAATTCAACATTGATTGTTCCTGCCAATAAAACTGTTTCTATTTTGTTAGATCAATCTTATAATACTGTTGCGTATCCACAATTGGTAACAAGCAAAGGGAAAAATGCAGAGATTAAATTGAGTTATACCGAAGCGCTTTTGGTGGATACGAATTCAGTTAAATACAAAGGCATAAATGTAAATGGTCCACACCGAAGAAAAGATTTTCAAAAAGGAAACAGAAATGATGTCGACAGTAAATTGGTGATTGGCAACTATGATATTTTCATAGCGGATGGAGGTGAAAAGAGAGTGTTCAGACCACTTTGGTTTAGAACGTATCGCTACATGCAATTGGATATAACAACCAAAGACGAGCCATTGGAAATAAATGATTTGTATGGTATGGCTACTGGCTATCCATTCGAAGTGAAAGCATCTTTTGTATCAAATGATTCATCGCTTCAGCAGATTTGGGATATTGGTTGGAGAACAGCCCAATTGTGCGCAGGTGAAACATATTTTGATTGTCCTTATTACGAGCAATTGCAATATGAGGGAGATACAAGAATTCAATCACTAATCTCATTGTATGTAACTGGAGATGATCGATTGATGCGAAAAGCCATTCTGGATTTTTATCACTCAAGAGTTCCGGAGGGATTGACACAGGGGAGATATCCAAGCAGCAGACTGCAGGTAATACCACCTTTTTCATTGTATTGGGTAAGTATGTTGCATGATTACTGGATGCACAGAAGTGATTTCAAATTTGTTGAACAGTTTCTAATGCCCGTCGCAGGCGTGTTGGATTGGTATGAAAAAAGAATTGATGCAGAGAAAAATATGTTAGGCCCCATGAAGTGGTGGAACTTTGTAGATTGGAATCAGAAGTTTCCAGGAGGAACACCTGATGGTGCAAATGAAGGAAACTCTTCCGTAATTACATTTCAATATATATATACCTTAAAGCAAGCTGCAGACTTGTTCAATTATTTTGGAAAAACCTCAGCGGCAAGTCATTACAGGAGCCTGGCAGAAAAATTAGGAAAAGCAACTTTTGTAAAATGTTATGATGAGAAAAAAGGGGTGCTCGCAAATACTCCGTTGAAAAATACGTTTAGTCAGCATGCAAGCATCATGGGAATTTTATCTGGAAGTGTACCAAAAGAACTCCAGCAAAAAATGATCATGAATGTTTTAACAGATACATCCATCAGTCAGGCTACTTTTTATTACAGATTTTATTTAAACAGAGCTTTGAACTATACAGGAAATGCAGACAGGTATTATAAAGAGTTGAAACCTTGGAGAGATATGATAAATCTTGGGCTCACCACTTTTGCTGAAGAGCCAGATCCAACAAGATCGGATTGTCATGCATGGAGTTCTAGTCCGAATTACGATTTTTTTGCAACTATCTGTGGAATTAATCCCTCTAAACCAGGATTTGCATCTGTTAAAATTGCACCTGCTCTAGGCGAACTGAATCATGTTGTTGGTGAAATGCCCCATCCCAATGGCATGATCAAAGTTGAAATTCAAAAAGATGGAGCAAATGGTGTGATTGCCAATATTGAATTGCCATCCAATATTCCAGGGGTATTTTCTTGGAAGGGGAAGCAGGTATCACTTCACCCTGGAAAGCAACAGATAAAATTCTGATTAAATTCTTTTGGCAAATTTTTGAGCCTTCAATGAAAGTTCAGTTGCAAGAAAGCAATGTGCTTGTGGCATCGCTGTTTCAGTTCTGTTCACAACATCATCAACAAATAACTTTCCAAAAGGCAGTTGTGTATCTCTACAGTCAATGTACTTGGTTTCTTTGTTGTTGGCGTAATACAAATGATTGCCACTGTCGTATCGTGCGATGTCGATATTTTTTCTAATCTCTATGAATCCTTCTGTTCCAAGAATGGTTAGTCTTCCATCTCCCCATGTTTTTAAACCATCCGGTGTGAACCAATCCACTCTGATGTATCCTTGTCCACCATTGCCTTTCAGCATTACATCGCCAAAGTCTTCAAAATCCGGTTTATCAGGATGATTTACATTTCCAATTTGTGAGGCCACCACTTCTGCACTGGTGGAGCCAGTAAAATAAAGGAATTGATCAAACTGGTGGGATGCAATATCTGTGATGATTCCACCAAATTTCTTTTTGTCCCAAAACCACTCTGGTCTTGATTTTGGATTGATGCGGTGTGGGCCAAGTCCAATGGTTTGTATCACTTTTCCAATCAATCCCTGCTGAATCAACTCACCCGCTTTAATGGTTGCCTTGTTTTCAAAGCGCTCACTGAACATGATCGAATAGATGCGCTTGGTTTCTTTTTGAACTTTTCTTACTTCAGCAAGTTGTTCCAAGGTTGTAATGCCCGGTTTATCAACCAGATAATCTTTACCATGTTTCATCACCTGAACGCCAAGTGGAGCTCTTTCAACTGGGATGCCAGAACTTAAAATGAGTTGAATTGAATTGTCTTCTAAAATTTCTTGTGCAGATGAAGCGACCTTAACCTGGGGGAAAGCTTTTGTAAAAGCTGCGATCAATTCAGGTTCTTTTGCATATACTGCAACTAGTTCGCCTCCGCCGTTGATGACGGAGTTGCACATACCATATATATGATTGTGGTTGATATTGATAACTGAAAACCTGATTCGTTTTTCTACAACTATCTCTGTATTGCGATCTGAAGAAAAAGATGATAGCAAAGGCATACCGCTTGCTGCAATGGTTGATTTTAGAAAAGTTCTTCTTGGAAACATAGTATATGTTTTATGTTATAATTGCTTTATCGAATTTACTGAATCAGTTAGGCATATGCTGCAATTCTACGAAATCGATTTATTTTATCAGATAATCAATAATCAGTACACCAAGGAGCCCCATGATAGATACAATCGTCTCCATGATGGTCCAAGATTTTAATGTTTGGCGAATGCTCAGGTTGAAATATTCTTTGAACAACCAGAATCCGCTATCATTAACATGCGAGAGCATGAGGCTTCCTGATCCAACTGCCAGCACCATCAAGCTGGGATCAGTATTGGTTGCAACAACAACAGGCGCAATGATGCCGGCTGTTGTTAAACCCGCTACGGTGGCAGATCCCATGGCAACTCGAATGATCGCACTGATCAGCCATCCAAGCAAGAGTGGAGGCATTTGTAATTGATTGAAGGCATCACCCAGCTGTGCACTTACGCCGCTTTGAACATATACTTCTTTCAGTGCGCCAGCACCAGATACAATCAAAATGATCATCAATACATCTTTAATAGAATCGGCATAGGTATGCATGATGTTTGCAATAGAATTGCCCCTGGTAATTCCAAGTGCAACTGTGGCATATATCATTGAAATAAACATCAGCATGCTTGGATCTGATATAAACTGAATCAATGCTGGTGTAGTTGAAGAAGTTTTATTGAGGTTGAAATATGTGGTGATCAATAATATAAATACCGGTAGCAGGCAAGTGATGATGCTGTTGAAGAATCCTGGTAAAGATGCTTCTTTAATTTCTTTGGGTTTGAAAGTCTGAAGAGGTTCAACATCCATTTTTTTCAGGGTAGTTACAAACAATGGTCCAGCTACAGTGATTGTTGGGATGGCGATGCATATCCCATACAAGAGGGTTTTGCCCATATCTGCATGCAATTGATTAACAAGTGCAGCGGGTGAGGGGTGTGGCGGGAGGAGTCCGTGTGTTACAGAGAGTGCAGAGAGCATCGGAATGCCAACATATACTGCCGGGAGTTTAAGTCGGTATACAATGGAGAAAATGAGGGGAACCAGGAGTACAAATCCAACATTATAAAAAAGTGGAATTCCAACTATAAAGCCTGTGAGTACCAGCGCCCAGGTGATCTTTTTTTCTCCGAATGCCTTCAAGAGCACATCGCTGATTCTCTGTGCAGCACCCGATTCAGCTACCATTTTGCCTATCATCGCTCCAAAGAGGATTACCATCAGCAATGAACCCAATGTGTCGCCAACTCCTTTCTGGATTGCACCCGGAATTTTCTCTAAGGGCATACCCAGCAGGAGCCCCCCCAAGAGGGAAACAATGATAAAGGAGATGAATGTATTGCACTTGGCCCATGAAATGAGCAAAATAAGTAGAACAATACAGATGGCAATCGTTAAGAAAAGCATTGCGTAATTTATTATGTCAAATATTATGTTGGATTAAAACTTTAAGTAATTTAAACATTCTATTTAATATAGTTAATCATTAAAACCGCCATTATGAAAAATAGAAGATCGTTCCTTCAGCTTTCTGCACTGGGTGTTGCAGGAGCCATTGCCAAGCCATCATTTGCGATGGAGCCATTTGAAAAATCAACAGAGTTTCCTATTGGATTTGCAGGATATTCATTTGCAAAATTTGATATCGATAAAATGATATCCATGATGCAAAGACTTAATGTGAAGAATCTCTCTGTAAAAGAAATCCATTTGCCGCTTAACAGCACCAAAGAAGCCATTGAAGTTGCAAAGAAAAAATTTGTTGATGGAGGCATCAATGTATACACCGTTGGAGTAGTATACATGCGCTCGAAAGAAGCTGTAGATCAGGCTTTTGAATATGCAAAGATGGTTGGTGTTGAAATGATTGTAGGGGTGCCTAATCAGGATTTGCTTTCATACGCAGAAGCGAAGGTGAAAGAGACCAATATTCGCTTGGCAATTCATAACCACGGACCAGAAGATAAATTATATCCATCACCAAAAGATATTTATGATCGCATAAAAAATTTTGATAGCCGCGTTGGGCTTTGCATTGATATTGGGCACACACTTCGTGCAGGTGTATTACCTGAGAAAGCAGTCAAGGATTACCGCGATCGTTTGTTTGATTTACATGTGAAGGATGTTACTGCCATGGCCAAAGATGCAAAGGTGCTTGAAATCGGAAGAGGTGCTATTAATTATCCAGCATTTATGGAAGCACTCGATAAGATTAACTATAAGGGCATGTGCAGCATTGAATACGAAAAAGATATGTCTGATCCTTTGGTGGGAATGGCAGAATCTGTTGGTTTCGTTAAAGGGATCATGCGGGGATAAATTCAATCCAGTGAAACTAAATGAGTATAAAATCTTTAATGATTACGGAATTGCAAAGTTGATTGAGGATGCTTCTGGTACAAAGGCGTTGATATCAAACCAAAAGTTCGAAATGGGGCAAGTGATTGCCCCGTTTTTTGCTAGAGCAACATTCCAACAACCAACTTATCTCACTGTTCAGATAAGTGATGAAGAACATATTTTATTAGGGCCTGAATTTCTTCAATATACAAACCACAGTTGTGATCCGAATGCATTTTTTGATACAACTGAGATGAAGTTGGTTGCATTGAAAGAGATCAAGCCCAACGAGGATATTACTTTTTTCTATCCTTCCACAGAATGGAAGATGGACCAGGCATTTGAATGCCTTTGTGGATCTCCTCATTGTTTGAAAATTATTCAAGGCGCTTATAAGTTGACAAAAGAACAACAGTTATCCTATAAACTAAATAACTTTATCATCCGTAAAATTCAAGAATCAGTTATTTAAACTCAGTCATTTGAAAAAAGTTTTAATTTATTTTATTTGTTTACTTCCTGTAATCAAAACTTTCGCTCAGCAAAAAGACAAAAAATTAGAGGCTACTGTTTCTAAACTTATTGAGGGTTTTAATGGGCAGATTGGTGTATATGTAAAAAGTTTGAAAACGGGCAGGACCATTTCTATCAATGGAGATACCGTTTTTCCTACTGCAAGTATTGTAAAAGTGCCGATACTTATTGGCATCATGGATCGAATCAATAAAAATGAACTGAACTATCACCAAAAGTTGGTATGGTATGATACATTGAATTATGATCCTGGTGAAGATATCGTCGCATATTTGAAGCCTCAAACCGAAATTGAATTGAGCAAAGTAATGATGTTGATGATGACCATTTCGGACAACACAGGAAGTTTGTGGTTGCAGCGTATTGCAGGTACTGGAACAAGGATTAATAATTTATTGGACAGCATGGGATATCATGCAACCCGCGTCAACAGCAGAACTCCTGGCAGAGAAGCAACCAGAGCAGTGTTCGGTTGGGGGCAAACCACACCCAATGAAATGGGGAAAATTTTTGAAGACATCGTGAACGGTAAAATTATCAATAAGGAAGTTTCTGATAAAATGTTGCGTATCATGAGTCGACAATATTGGGATGAAGAAGCTTTATCATCTATTCCACCCACTGTTTTTGTTGCATCCAAAAATGGCGCAGTGAATGCCAGCAGAAGTGAGGTGCTTTATGTAAATGGCAAACATCCTTACATATTTAGTGTATTTACAAAAAACAACAAGGATATCAGTTGGGAGCATGACAATGAAGCATGGCAGCTGACAAGAAAATTATCAAAGTTGTTATGGAATTATTTTAATGAATAAAAACTTATCATGAGGTCATCATTTTTTCTTTTTGCAATTGTTGTTCTCTTTTCATGTAACAGAACAAACAGGGCAGATAAAGTGTATGTCAATGGAAATATCTGGACAGGTGATTCATCCAATCCATCTGCAACCACTATTGCAATCAAAGGCGATAAAATAATTTATGTTGGGAATGATCCTTCAAAAGTTTCAGGAGGTGAGGTCATTGATTTGAAAGGTAAAATGATGGTGCCTGGATTTACAGACAACCACACCCATTTTCTTTCAGCAGGATATGGATTGTCTAGTGTTCATTTGAAAGATGCGATGACAAAAGCAGCGTTTATTCAACGCATCAGTGATTTCTGTAAAAGCCATCCAGGAAATTCATGGATCAAAGAAGGGGGTTGGGACAATGAAAATTGGGGAGGAGAATTGCCAAGCAAGGAGTGGATAGATTCAGTAACAGGAGATCATCCAATATTCATTTCACGTTATGATGGTCATATGGCATTTGCAAATTCAAAGGCTATGGAACTTGCAGGTGTGAATGCGAATACAGTTTCTCCTGATGGTGGCGTTGTTGTTAAAAATGCTAAAGGAGAATTGACAGGTTGTTTTAAGGATCAGGCCATGTCATTAATCGATAAAGTTATTCCTGAACCTACTGAAGCTGAGTTGGAGGAATATTACAAAGCTGCATCTCAACATGCTTTTGAAAGAGGTGTAACGCATGTCAATGACATGGGATCTTATGGTGGATGGATAGATTTGGCTACCTACCGTAGAGTTGCAGAAAAAAATAAATCTATGATTCGCATGTATGCGTTCATGCCTTTATCAACATGGAGCAAACTCGATTCATTTGTTCAAAAAAATGGCAGAGGTGATGATATGTTGAAGTGGGGAGGTTTAAAAGGATATGTTGATGGCTCATTGGGTTCAACCACTGCATGGTTTCATCTCCCTTACTTGGATGATCCAACATCAACAGGACTTACCATTACTGATACAACTGATTTGAAAACTTGGGTAAAAGGTGCAGACAAAGCTGGTTTGCATGTTGCAGTGCATGCCATCGGAGATCGTGCAAATGATTTTATTTTGTCTGTTTATGAAGATGCAGATAAATCAAATGGATCAAGAGATAGAAGATTTCGTGTAGAGCACGCACAGCATGTTCGATTGGAATCTATTGAAAATTTTGCAAAACAACATGTTATCGCATCCATGCATCCCTATCATTTGGTAGATGACGGGATCTGGGCGTATAAGCGACTTGATGAGAAAAGACTAAGAGGAACTTATGCATTCAGAGAAATGATGAACAAAGGTGTAGCTGTGACATTTGGATCTGACTGGCCAGTAGCGCCAGTTGACGCATTGTTTGGTATATATGCCGCAGTAACAAGACAAACAGGCGATGGGAAAAATCCGGGCGGTTGGTATCCTGATCAAAAAATTTCTGTTGATGAAGCATTGACATCGTATACTGCAAACAATGCTTACGCCTCTTTTATGGAAGGTAAATTAGGTGTTCTTAAAGCTGGCTATTATGCTGATTTTGCAGTGCTGGATCAAGACTTACATAAAATCGATCCTGTTAAAATCAAAGAAGTTAAAGTAGTGTTGACGGTATTGAATGGCGAGGAAGTGTATAAAAGAAATTGATTTGTAGCAATCAATCTTGCATTACTCTTTCTGCCTCCTTGATCATATCTTTTCTGATCATGTACTCAAAGTAGCGTTTGTCGTTTTCACTTCTAATGCTTTGAACGAGTGGTTCATCCCAATCGGATATCAATTTGAATTTTTCATTCACTGCATTGAACACTTCACTTCTGACTTTTTTCTGGAGTCCAATGTTTTTGTCTTTCACCCCCAATACATAATTGATTTCATTGATGGTGGCTGTTTGATTGGACTTAGATTTTTCCAAGAGCATGTGAATCAGACTTTTCTCAATGTCTGAAAATTCGAATTTGAAATTCTTGGTTTCTGGAGTTGTTGATTTGAGTTTTGCGATTCTTCGGTCGATGATCGTTTTGATCGAAAGGTAACTTAAGTATAAAAGTGCTATACCCCCTAATACAAATGCCCAGGTATAATCTTTTATCGGAGAATATATCTTCGCACCCATTTTCTTAAAATGTTGTAAGTCCAACTCAACTGAATCTATTGCAGCAGTGAACTTATCAACCGAATATAATTTATTACCTAAATGGAAAACAAAATTATTATCTGTGATTCTCATGTAGAGCTGAGCAAAAACATTGTCATCGTAATGAAGTATTTCATTATTGGAAAAATCAAATAAGTATAACTGTTCATATCCCAACAGCATTAATCCACTATTGGTACTTAAGCTCAGTCTTCCTGCTTTTAATAACTCAATCGCTTTTGAAGTAGATTTCCCTAAGACATTCCAATCTTTTTTCTTTAGGTCAAATACATATGAGATTGGAGTAATTTTTCCATACATCACTTCATTGTCTTTCAATGCAGCATTCACATCAACCTGATAAGCAGTATATAATAATTTACTTTTATAATCAAACCAGGAATTTGTTGTTTCGAATAGTTGTTGAGGAACTTCGATATTGGTTTTAATAACACTCCATTCCCCACTTTTAGGATCAAATATTCTGATCAAGCCATTATTCTTCCAAAATCCATATCCACCATAATTGTAAATTTCATTTCCCGCATTAAAATTTACAGCCCCATTACAGTAATTAAAATTGACGGTTTTGTCGAAGCGTTTGAACTTTGCAACGCTATCATTTAGCTCTATTAATTTGAAAAGAGTACCGGTATTGTCAAATTTCACGTAAATGTCCTCTCCAGCTTTTATGGCTGTTTGAACTTTTTCAGGGTAAATTCCATACGGTATGTTTATAAATATATTCTGAGTTCTCGATTCAATCGGATATACATATTCTTTTATGGACTTTAGTTTTTTGAAAAAAGCACTCTTATTACTGTATACAATGCTATCAGTACTCTGTGAAAAGGTTATTTCCGAGCATATAAAAAATATCATCGAAAAGAAGGCAAAATATTTCATATAATATTGAAAATCAATATTTTAAAAGGTGATTTCCTATTTGGATTTTGGACTTTACCTAATAAATGTAGGAAATAACCTAGAAATTATCCCGTTCCATAACCTAGAATCTTAATTATGAATACACAATATATCATTTTTGTGTTGCGAACCCTGTTTATACCTGTACCTCAAAATACTCCTTGCTAATTTATAGTTAAGCACCTTATAAAAACCCATGTTAAATCATGGGTTTTTTGATATACGGTAATAGGGTAGTTGAATTCGTTGATTATTTTTAATCCCTCAAATTATTCTATGATTAGGCTAAAATTCTTTGGACTGCTTCTTATTTCAATTTCATGCTTTTTACAGACGTATTCCCAGGTAGATTTTAATGCAAGCTTACCGGTCGATCCAAAACTGACCAAGGGAAAACTTGCCAATGGACTCACTTTTTATATCCGTGAAAATAAAAAGCCAGAAAAAAAAGTTGAATTAAGACTTGTTGTAAAAGTTGGTTCAATAGTTGAAGATGATGATCAGCAGGGTTTGGCGCACATGACTGAGCACATGGCGTTCAATGGAACCAAAAATTTCAAAAAAAATGAAATTGTTTCGTATCTGCAATCAATTGGTGTAGAATTTGGCAATGATTTGAATGCCTTCACATCCTTTGATGAAACAGTATACATCCTTCCAATTCCAACTGACCAACCATCGAATCTTGAAAAGGGATTTCAGATTCTTGAAGACTGGGCACACCAGGTTACCTATTATGATGAAGACATTAACAATGAACGTGCGATCATTTTAGAAGAAAGTCGTTTGGGAAAGAGTGGTGAAGAAAGAATGTTTAAGAAAATTTATCCTGAATTATTTAAAGGGTCGCATTATGCAAATCGATTGCCCATCGGGGTGGATAGCATCATTAAAAATTTTAATCCTGATGCCAACAGAAGATTTTATAAAGATTGGTACCGTCCAGATTTGATGGCAGTCATTGTCACAGGTGATATTTCTAAAGACGATGCCATGAAATACATCACCAAACATTTTGGTGGAATTCAAGCTAATTCAACACGAACACGTACATATTTTGAAGTGCCGCCATATCAATCATCCAAAGCGATGATTGTGACAGACAAGGAAGCAACTGGATTTGAATTTGGAATTATTTATCCTGCCTTTAAATATCATCGACCAACAACAGTAAAGGAGTTTAAAGAAGAAATTGTTCAAATGCTCTATGCTGAAATGTTGTCAGATCGTTTAGAAGAGTTGATTAAAAAGGAAAATCCTCCGTTTGTATTTGCATATGCTGGATTTGGCGGATATGCAAAAAATTATAAATCTTTCATGGTTCAAGGTGGAACAGGTACGCAGGATGTGCAAAAAGGAATTGATGCAGCTTTGACTGAAATTGAGCGATTGAAACGATATGGATTTACGCTTGCAGAGCTCGAAAGGGCAAAGAAAAATTTCTTGAGCAATTATGAAAAAACCTGGAACAACAGAGACAAAACTGAATCAGAAAATTACGCGGAAGAATACATCAGCAATTTCACAAGTAATGAACCTGTTCCTGGTATCGAATATGAATTTGACTTGGTCAAAAAAATTATACCAACAATACAAATTGCTGAAATCAACGCTGTAACAGATGTGTACAAGAATGAAAAGAATAGATTCAGCTTTGTAATGGGTCCTGATGCGGCTGGTGTAAAGCTCCCATCCGAAAGTGAAATTGTAAAATTATTGGATTCAAAAGCAAACGATGCCAACATCAAGGCTTATGAAGAGAAAGCAGTTGCGACTTCATTATTATCGTCAGCTCCACAGTCTGGAAAAATATTGAGCACTACAAAAAATTTAATACTTGGAACCACTGAATTAACACTTTCCAATGGAGTGAAAGTTACTTTGAAGCATACAGATTTTAAGGATGATCAAATTTTACTTTCTGCATCTCGTTATGGTGGCACATCACATTATGGTCTTCAAGATAAATACAGTGCAGAAAATGCTGTAGCAATTGTTTCAAATATGGGCATTGGCGCCTTCAGTCCGGTTGATTTGAACAAAGCCCTTGCTGGAAAAGTTGCATCTGTTCGTCCAAATATGAGTCAATATACTGCAGGCTTCTCTGGCAGTTCAAGCAACAAAGATGTTGAAACCATGTTTCAATTGTTGTATTTGAATGTTGCTGCTCCGAGAAAAGATAGTGCGCTGTATAATTCATTTCTTCAGCGCGCAAGAGCACAGGTTTCTATGTTGAAATCAAATCCTCAGATTGCTTTTATTGATACACTTTACACAGAAATTTACAATGGGAATCCACTTGCACCAACTACTGTTCCGCGGATGGAGCATTTTGATAAAATCAATTTAAGCAGGGTTCTTTCAATCTACAAAGAACGTCTTGGAGATATCGGAGGCATGCACTTTTCAATCGTAGGAAGTTTTGATGAAAAAACGATTCTTCCATTGCTTGAAAAATATATTGCATCATTGCCTGCTAAGGGAAGATCTCAATTTGTAGATAATAAAGTCAATATTTTTACTGGCAATAAAAGTTTTTCTTTCAAACGAGGTAAGGAAGATAAAAGTTTGATTATTGGAATTTCACATGGGGATCTTCCATACTCTGAATCCAATGCGCTTAAATTATTAGGATTGAGTGATGCCATGAATATTATCATCATCGAGGAGATGCGTGAAAAAATTCAAGGAATTTATGGAGGAGGAACCAGTGCATCACTGGATAAAATACCAACAGGAAAATATCAGTTTGTTTTACAATTGCCTTGTGGTCCTGATAAGGTTGATACATTGATCAAAGCGTATCACTCAGAAATGAAAAAAATTGCAGAGAATGGGATAGACCAGTCATATGTAGATAAAATCAAAAAAGCCTGGGTTGAGAAACGAAAAGTAGATGTTAAGAAAAATGAATACTGGTTAGCCGTTCTCCAATCACTTTATATGGGTGAAAGAACGATTGATAGAATTGTGAACGGCGAAAAGTACCTAAATGCGTTTTCTGCAAAAGATATCCAAGCGGCTGCCCAAATGCTTTTAACATCAAAGGGCAACATGATGGCTGTGCAACTTCCAGAAACACCTAATAAGTAATTGATAATCAAGGGGGTCTGCACGACCCTCTTTGTTTTTTGCACCCTTTCGATTTCAGGAATAAATTCTTAAAAAAGCGCAACTAACTTGTTGAAGCTCAATGTGAAAATTAGTTTTGTGCACTTGAACAAATGACCGCAAACAATGTTATGTTATTGTTTATTCATTTGATCATTTTTACCGTTGTAGTTCTAAACCATTCAGATGTCCAAAACCATGCAAAAGGTTTCCTTAAGCGGAGCTCTTAGGAAATTTTTCCAAGTAATCCGACTTGAAAAAAAAGAAGTATCCGCCATTTACTTTTATTCCATTCTGAGTGGCTTGCTTCAACTAACACTTCCATTGGGCATTCAAGCCATCATCAATTTTACTCAGGCTGCTGCTGGAACCGGAAGACTTCCTATTTCAATTGGTGTTTTGATTGCATTGGTACTTGTCGGCGTATTGGTTTCCGGCATTTTGCAAGTGAACCAAATGAAGATTATAGAAAAAATTCAGCAAAGACTTTTCACCCGCTATGCATTTGAGTTCAGCTTTAAAATTCCCAGGGTTGATACCAAGGCCATCAATCATTATCATTTTCCTGAACTGGTCAATCGCTTTTTTGAAACAATCACGCTTCAAAAAGGTCTCTCTAAATTATTACTTGACATTCCTTTGGCAATCATTCAGATTATTTTTGGTCTGATCCTGCTTTCATTCTATAACCCCACTTTTATTTTCTTGGGATTGTTGTTGTTTTTGTTGCTGTACGTAGTTCTATACTTCACTGCTAAACGAGGTTTGATAGAATCCATCATTGAAAGCGATTTCAAATATAAGGTTGCTGCCTGGATGCAGGAAGTTGCTAGAGCATTCAAAAGTTTTAAAGTTTCTGGCATGCACAATCTCCATCTTAAAAAAACAGATGAGTATGTGGAGGGATATCTTGAATCAAAAACTGCTCATTTCAAAATATTGACATATCAATATTGGAGTTTAATCATATTTAAATTGTTGATCACTGCTGCGATGTTGATCATTGGTTCAATCTTATTGGTCAATCAGCAATTAAATATTGGTCAGTTTATTGCTGCTGAGATAGTGATCTTACTGGTTCTCAATGCAGTTGAAAAATTGATTTTGAATTTGGATACCGCGTATGATCTACTTACTGGACTTGAAAAAATAAGCAAAATTACAGATCAGCCGAGTGAGACAGAAGGCACCATGGTATTTACGCCAAATGAACAAGGTATTGCCCTGGCTGCCCATGCAATTGATTTTTCCTTTGATGACGGCGTTCAGGTTTTGAAAAAAATAAATTTTGAAATCAAACATGGTCAGAAGGTTTGTATCATGGGCGATGCTGCATCCGGTAAATCTACTTTGATGGAATTATTAACCGGATCTTTAAAATCATTTGAAGGCAATTTGCTTGTCAATGGTATTCCCATCAGCAATCTTGACATGGACTCCTACAGAAAACATATCGGAGTCTTCTATCATGAACAGGATATTTTTCATGCAAGCCTGCTTGATAATATATGCATGGGCAATAATAATATTTCTCCGAATGAAATCATGCAACTTACGGATGTAATTGGACTAAAAGAATTTGTAAGTCAATTGCCTAACGGGTTGAATACTGTTTTAGAACCAACGGGCAAAGGCTTAAGTACTATCATTGCAAAGAAAATTTTGTTGCTCAGAACATTTGTAAATCAACCTAAATTATTACTGTTGGATGAGCCGTTTGAACTGGCCGGGGCAGAATCCAGCAAGAGCATCAACGCATATTTGTTAGGACTCAAAAATATAACAACAGTAGTCATTACCGGTTATAGAGCCTTTGCAGAAAAAGCAGATTTGATCATTTGGATGGATCATGGTAAAATACTCCATATCGGATCGCCTGATGAAGTATTGATAAAAATGAAAAGTGCATGAAAAAATTATCAGATTCAATATTAAACCAAACAGGCTTTCTACCTCAATCTCCCGGTAAAATATACAGGGCAGAAAAAATCAGTAAAGTGCGTTATTGGTTTTTTGGTTCAATGCTCTTTTTGGTTGCATTTCTTTTTCTTCCATGGACTCAAAATATTTCTTCAAGCGGGCATGTTACAACTTTGTATCAAGACCAACGTCCACAGGAATTGAATTCAATCATTCCGGGAAGAATTTTAAAATGGTGGGTGAAAGAAGGTGATTTTGTAAACAAAGGAGATACCATATTAGAGCTGGCAGATGTAAAAGATGAATACCTGGATACAAATCTTGTAAAAAGAACTGAAGCTCAATTGGAAGCGAAAGAGCAAAAGATTGTTTTTTACAATGAAAAAATCAATGCCATTGAAAGTCAGATCCAGGCGATAGAATCTTCACGAGACTTAAAATTAAGATCGCTCGAAAATAAACTTGAACAATTTAAGCGTAAGCTCATCAGTGACAGTGCTGAAGTTGTTGCTTCAGAGATGGAAAACAACATTGCAAATCAACAGTTGATAAGAGGTAAGCAACTATTTGCTCAAGGGGTTATTCCTCTTACAGAACTTGAAAAACGAACTGCACAGCATAACAAGACCATGGCTGTGCTTACAGAAAAACAACAAAAATATTTGAATACCAAGCAAGATATCAATATCACAAAGATTGATATGAATGCTGCCCAACAGGATGCATCAGATAAAATATTTAAATCGAGAAGTGAAATCGCAACTTCGAGGAGTGAAATCGCTACAACTGGTGGTGAAGTTGCAAAAAATCAAAATCAACTTTCCAACTACATTACCAGAGGGAAACAGCGTTGGTTGATTGCACCGCAAAGTGGCCAAATCATCAAGGCAAGGAAATCAGGGATCAATGAAATTGTGAAAGAAGGAGAGATGATTGTTGAAATTGTCCCATCTAATGTCAATCATGCCGTAGAGCTTTTTGTTGATCCGATGGATCTCATTCTTATCAATATTGGCCAACCAGTGCGTTTGATATTTGATGGTTTCCCCGCAATTGTTTTTTCTGGATGGCCTAAGAATAGCTATGGCACCTTTGTTGGTAAAGTTGTAGCTATTGAAACGAATCGAAATGAAAACGGAAAATTTAGAATCTTGGCAGTTCCTGATTCTAAAGAAAAGCCTTGGCCAACTGAATTGAAGATTGGAGCAGGAGTAAAAGGATTTGCGTTGCTCAAAAATGTTAGTATTTGGTATGAGCTGTGGCGTCAGATCAATGGCTTTCCACCTGATTACTACAAGCCTGCTAATAATAATGTAGATGTAAAGAAAAAGTAGGCATGAAAAATATCGGTTCCTTCATCATATTCATTTTTTTGTTTTTCTCCTTCAATGTATTTGCACAAGAGAAAACCCTTTCGCTTGATAATACATTGGACATCGTCCGGAAATTTCATCCCATCATTCGCCAATCCAATCTTCAAATCAATCAAGCCAACAACGCCTTGCTTTCCTCACGAGGTGTGTTTGATCCTACTTTGGGAATTGTTGGAGAAAATAAAACGTTTGATAATAAACAATATTTCAATTACTATAATCCAGAGTTGAAGATTCCAACTTGGTATGGGATTGATTTTAAGGCCGGACTAGAAAACAACATCGGGCAACGACTGGATCCTTCTTTGACAGCAGATAAAAGTACATATGTTGGCGTATCACTCGATCCTTTAAGAGGACTTATCTATGATAAACGAAGAGCTGCTGTTCAACAGGCAACTTCCATGGTTAAATTAACCAAGCAAGAACAATTGCTTGTTGTGAATGATCTGTTGTTTGAAGCCACAGAGGCCTACTGGACTTGGGTCAATACATATTTGCTGAATAATATTTTGCGAGATGTATTGAAAACCAATCAACAGAGATTTGAATTTGTAAAACAATCCTTCGAGCATGGAGACCGTGCATCAATAGATACCATTGAAGCACTTGCACAACTCCAGTTTGTACAATCGATGCAGTTACAGGCTGCATTGGACCTGCAAAAAGCAAGGTTTTTACTCAGTAATTATTTTTGGGATGATCAGGCACAACCATATGTATTTGGCGCTGAAATTATTCCGGATACCAGTAGTAGTCAGTTTGATTACAGCAAGATTGAGGTTCCTTCACTTAACAACTTATTGGATAAGGCTTTGTCATCACATCCAAAACTATTTGCAATTGACAGCAAAAAAGACATGCTTGAAATTGATAGAAAAGTGAAAACACTTGATCTGCTTCCAAGTTTCAAATTCAATTATAATTTTCTTGGCAAGGGATATGCAACGCCTGATCTCTTCAAGCAATCATTGTTTCAAAACAATTATAAGTATGGTGTTTCTTTTGGACTCCCATTATTGCAAAGACAAGCCAGGGGCGATCTTGCTAAAACAAAAAATAAAATTGCAGAAATTGATTACGCACGTAAATTAACGGAATTAGAGATACAAAATAAAGTAAAAAGCGCCTATGCTGAATCTGTTTCTCTTGTGAATCAGATCAATGTTTCCGAGCAAAATTATATCAACAATAAAAAATTGCTTGACGCTGAAAATGTAAAGTTTACAATGGGTGAAAGTAGCATGTTTCTAGTTAACTCAAGAGAAATGAAACTTATTGAAACCCAGCAAAAGTTGATTGCATTGAAAACAAAGTTTTTCAAAAGCATTGTTGCAAATCAGTGGGCTGCAGGACTACTCAGGTAAGTTTGATAACTACGTGCTTGACTCTTTTTCTTTTCCAGGTATAGGTTACATGAATATTTCCATCGGATGATTGCATCACAGTTGGATAAGAAAATTCACCTTTCGGTTCATTCTCTAAAACTAGCAAAGGAGTCCAGTGAATGCCATCATTTGAAATGGAAACATTTAAAGGCGATCTGTCACTCCATCCATCTTCCTCATTTTTTCTTGGTTTAACATGATTATATACCAATACATGACGACCATCTTTTAAGGTAATGGCATCAATACCTGAATTGGGATTAGGAATGGTTGTTTGAGAAAGATTGCTCCATGTTTTTCCATTGTCTTTGCTCCAGGTTTCATTGATTGTGCCATTGGTACTCCTGCACAATGCCTGCAATGTTTTACGATCATGTCTTAGTATAGATGGCTGTATACCTGAAATTGGATTTGCATCATTGAGTTCAGGTCCCTTTTCCCAAGTTCTGCCATTGTCATTTGTATATTCAAAATGCACTTTCCATCCATTTCTTTCAGTACTTGTTGGACAAACAAGTGTTTTACCAATGAGCATAGGTTTATTTTTGATGGGCCCAAGAATTCCATCTGGCAAACGCTCTGGTTTAGACCAGGTTGCTCCATTGTCATAACTTCTAACCAGCCAACCTGTCCAGTCAATCACCTTAGGACCAATTTTGTAAAACAAGATTAACTCTCCTCCGGGAACCTGATACAAAACAGGGTTGTAACATGCATACCTGGTTGTTGAATCAATGATTCCTTCCGCAGCGATTGAGGGTATTGTCCATTTATTATCAATAAACCTGCTCACATAAATATTTACATCATTGTTTCCTTCTCTTGTTCCTCCAAACCAAGCCGTAACCAATCCTTTTGGTGTTTCTTCTATGGTGGAAGCATGGCATTGAGGGAAAGGTGCATTCTCATAAATGAATTCATCTACGATAATTCCTTTTCTTAAGCTATCAGGAATTTCAGATCTTTTTACTTGAGAGAAAGATGTAAATGTAAATAGCAGTGCTATAAGTAATGAAATATATTTCATATTAAATATTGATGACCAAAACTGGAATTTTTAAATTATGTCTTACCCCACTAACTGTTTGTCCGTATACTATGTCTTTTAAACCCTTATGTCCATGGGCACCAATCACCAGTAAATCAATCTTATTTTCCTCAACTATTCTTACAATTTCATTGACTCTGTCGTTGAAACCAAGTTTTGTTTTTACAGTAATATTATTTTTCGTCAGCTCATCAGCATATTTATCAAGTCGTTCCTGATCAATTCTCGCCTCCATGTCATCTACAATATCACCCATGATTCTGGTAGCAGGACTCTCAACAACATGCATTAAAAAATAGGTTGATTGCGGGTTGCCCTGTCCCAAGGCATGTGCGATGAGTTTTTTATCATATTTACTGAATTCCAATGCAATACCAATATTTTGATATACTGGAACTTTGATTTCAAATGATGCGTCTGCCTCTTCGTGTACCTTGACAGGGCTTTCCGCTTTCTTGTTCATCCGTGGATAAAAAATAGCAGCAAACAACAATCCAATATAAACCAATCCGCCTAATATGATCAACAATTTGATCAAGACATTACCCGAATGATCAAAATAAGACATGGCCTGTTCAACAACCATTCGTATGTTCAAATAAACAAGTATTGCAGTGATCAGTGATGCGAGTCCTATTATAATTGGCTTGATCGCGAACGCACCCATTTTCTTTTTATCACTTGTAAAATGAATCAATGGAATTATGGCAAATCCAAGTTGTAGACTCAATAAAACCTGGCTAAAGATCAACAATCCATCAACATTGTCTTCTCCTTTTATTATAATTACCAATAATGCAGGTATAACTGCAACAAGGCGGGTGATCAGTCTTCTGACCCATGGAGTAATTCTTAGATGAAGATATCCTTCCATTACGATTTGTCCTGCCAGTGTTCCTGTAATGGTTGAACTTTGTCCAGCCGCTATCAATGCTATGGCAAACAACATAGGAGCTAAATTAGATCCAAGCACAGGTGCCAACATTTCATGTGCTTGTTTGATTTCAACAATGTTATTTCTCCCTGTTTTATAAAATGCGGTAGCAGACAGAATTAATATAAATGCATTTACAAAAAACGCAGCATTCAAAGCAATCGCACTGTCGATGAAATTTAGTTTCAATGCTTTTTTAATGCCTTCTGGATTTCGTTTAATTTTTCTTGTTTGAACCAAAGCAGAATGCAGATAAAGGTTGTGGGGCATTACCGTGGCACCTATAATTCCAATGGCGATGTACAATGCTTCTTCATTGGGAATTCTTGGAATGAAACCATTTACTATTTCACCCAAATGAGGTTTTGCCAAAAACATTTCAGAGAGAAAGCTGAATCCAATGATTGCAACAAGGCAAATGATGAATGCTTCCATTTTTCTGATACCCAATCTCTGAAGCAACAGAAAAAGAAAAGTATCTGCTACAGTTAATAAAATACCCCATATCAATGACAGACCCGTAAGCAATTGTATTCCAATTGCCATTCCTAATATTTCTGCAAGGTCTGTTGCAGCTATTGCAATTTCCGCCAGTACATAAAATGCAAAATTGATATACCTCGGATAGGTTTCTCTATTTGCCTGTGCAAGATCTCTTCCCCTCACAATTCCTAAACGTGCTGATAGACTTTGAAGCAGCAAGGCCATCAGGTTGCTCATCAACAGTACCCATATCAACGTATATCCAAACTTGCTTCCTCCGGCGAGGTCGGTTGCCCAGTTGCCTGGGTCCATATAGCCCACACTCACGAGATAGGCAGGGCCAAAAAAAGCAAGTATGCGCTTGATCCCGTTTCTTTTACCGGTATCAACACTTTGATTGACTTCACCCAATGAAGTAAATTCTTCGTGAAATTTTCTTTTCATTCCGTATACGAATCTAAAAATTATTTAGTCTCTTTAGATAAATACGTACATTAACTTTAAAGAATTAAGCTTTCCATATGAAAATTGAAATTTTAGAGGGACTTATTCCAGCTACTTTCACTCCCATGCATCAAAATGGGTCTCTGAACTTAGAGTTGATTGATGCATATTATGCAATGCTTTGCAAAAATGGTATGCAATCAATTTTTATATGCGGCACAACAGGCGAAGGTGAGCTCTTAACAATGGAAGAACGCAAGCGCCTGGCTGAAAAATGGCTCACTGTTTCAAAAAACAATCAATCGTTCAAAGTGATCACTGTTGTGGGATCAAATAGAATTGTCGAAGCAATTGAGCTTGCAAAACATGCAGAAGCCAACGGTTCTTATGGCATATCCTATATCGCACCATATTATTATAAACCTGCTACCATCGATGCTTTGGTTGACTGTTGTGTGCAGGTTTCTGAAGCAGTGCCCAATTTACCTTTCTATTATTATCATATTCCAATTCTCACCAACGTAAAATTTCCGATGATAGATTTTTTGGTTGCTGCAAAGTCAAGAATAAAAAATCTAGCAGGTGTGAAATACTCCGATGAAGATTTGGTGGATTATTCAAAATGCTTGGCGTTTGAAAATGGAACATTCAATGTGTTTTGGGGAAAGGATGAAACCTTGGTCAGCGCGCTATCAATGGGAGCAAAGGCTGCCATTGGAAGCACCTATAATTATATGTCTCCTTTGTATGATGAAATAATAAAAGCTTATCAAACAAAAAACAATGAAACTGCAACATCACTTCAGTGGAAGTCTGTGCAAATCGTACATCTATTGAGTAAATACACCGGACTTTCTACTGGAAAATATTTCATGAAAACCATCGGAATTGATTGCGGTCCAAGCAGGAATCCACTTCGAAATCTTTCTGAGAAAGAAATCGAGTTACTGGAAAAAGATTTAACTGCAGTAGGCTTTTCAAAATATAGCATGAAATGAAATTGCATAAATCATACCCATGGGTCATCACGGTGATGCTGGCATTTGTTGCCATGCTCAATTATATTGACCGCCAGATGATTTCAACCATGCGTCCTGCTATGCAAGTTGATATCAGTGAACTCACCCTTGCAGCAAATTTCGGCAGACTGATGGCAGTATTTCTATGGGTGTATGGAAGCATCAGTGCATTCTCTGGAGTAATCGCAGATAGAATCAATAGAAAATGGCTCATTGTTGCCAGCCTCTTTATCTGGTCTACTCTTACATTATTAAATGCATACGCTTTTACCTTCGAACAGCTTTACACACTAAGAGCATTGATGGGATTCAGTGAAGCCTTGTATTTTCCAGCAGCACTTTCTTTGATTGCAGATTACCACGACCATCGTACAAGGTCCAGAGCAGTAGGCATTCATGCAACAGGAATATATTTAGGACAAGTATTTGGTGGATTTGGTGCAACCATTTCAAAGGCCTATTCATGGCATACAACATTTTTATTGTTTGGAGTTGTTGGAATGTTATATGCAATCGTTTTAATCTTCTTTGTGCATGAAAAAGAAAGAGAACAAAATGAAACAAGCTTTGAACTGGGCACTCATCTAAAATCTCTGTTCACTTCATTGCCTTTCTGGATCATACTGTTATATTTCGCAATTCCATCATTTCCAGGATGGGCCATCAAAAACTGGGCCCCCACTTTGATTGCAAACAGTTTACATTTAGACATGGCCGTTGCAGGTCCATTGACAACGATTTCAATTTCTCTCTCTTCATTTTTCGGAGTACTTATTGGTGGAGCCATGGCTGATAGATGGTATCTCACCAATCCCAAAGGAAGAATATATACAAGTGCATTGGGCTTGGCCTTGACAATTCCCGCATTGATTTTACTTGGGTTTGGTACAAGCTTTCTGCATATTATTACTGCAGCTGTAATTTTTGGTTTGGGATTTGGCATGTTTGACACCAACAACATGCCAATTCTCTGTCAGTTTGTAAATAAAAACCAACGTGCAACCGGTTATGGTTTTTTAAATATGGGTGGAATATTTGCAGGCGCTATAATTACCGATTTTTTAGGAAAGTCTACTGATGCCGGACATCTTGGAAGAGACCTTGCTTATTTATCAATAGTAGTTTTGATCATCATAATCGTTCAACTTAGTTTTTTACGTCCAAAACATTGATACTTTGAAAAGGGGATTGATCATTCTGTTGTTTTTGAATCTTAAATCATTTTCACAGGAAACCATCGTTTTCTCAGCTAAAGAAGCCGGCTATGATATTTTCAGGATACCCGCTATTATTCAAATTTCAGAGAATCAATTGATGGCATTTGCTGAAGGAAGAGTAAACGGGTCTAATGATTTTGGAAATATTGATATTGTATTTAAGAAATCCAATGATGGAGGAAGCACCTGGACTGCCTTGAGCATATTGGTTGACAATAAAAAGTTACAGGCGGGGAATCCTGCTCCGGTAGTTGACAACATGGACCCTGCTTATCCTTCGGGTGTTATTTATCTATTTTATAATACAGGCAACAATCATGAGTATGAAGTACGAAAAGGAAATGGAGTAAGAGAAGTATGGTTTGTAAAATCGGTTGATCAGGGAATAACTTGGTCTTCTCCAGTAAATATTACTGCTCAGGTGCATCGCCCAAACAATCCTTCATACAACAGTATATATCAATATTTAGAAGATTGGCGTAGCTATGCAAATACACCCGGACATGCCATTCAGTTAAAGTATGGAAAATATGCAGGCAGAATTTTCATCCCTGCCAATCATTCTTATGGCAATCCTCAGAATGGTTTTTTAGATTATCGTGCACATGCATTTTATTCAGATGATCATGGAAAGACCTTTCAACTTTCATCAAATATTGACATTCCAGGATCAAATGAATCTACTGCTGCAGAAATTGCCAATGGAAAAGTATTGATGAATATCAGAAATCAACATGGCAACCCCCGAAAAAGAATTTTGGCGGTGAGCAGCAATGATGGTTTAAACTGGGATAGGTCCTATTTTTCAAATGAACTGATTGATCCCGTATGTCAGGGCTCCATGTTGAATATTACCTATCATCGAAAAAAATATTTATTGTTTTCAAATTTACATTCAACAAATACGCGCGACAGTTTAAGAATAAAATTTAGTGTTGATGATGGCATGACATGGAAAAATTCAGTTTTTATTGAAACCGGTCCTTCAAATTACAAAGGAGATTGGACTGCATACAGCGATTTGGTTGAAATCAATAAACAATCGATCGGAATTCTATACGAGCGAAAAAACTACAGCGAAATTGTTTTCAAAAAACTGGAGAGAAAGAAAATTATAAATTAAACCAATACGTTGCCTTTAATACCAGTGCGCTTCCTTTAGAGTGGTAATTATCCGCATAATAATTGTCAGTATATACAATAAACAAATCTGATGCAGGTGCAAACCTCCATTGAAAACGAATGTTCATGTTAACATTGTTGATTTGGTTGTTGTATTGAACCAGTGTAGATAGAAACAATGATCTGGTAAAAGTCAAATCAACTTTGGGTCCAATCAATATCAAATCTTTGCTGGTGTATGGCTGCGGGAATCGAAGTCTATTGTATGAGAGTACTGAAGAGATGCTACCGTGTGGCTGAATTCTGTAGTTTACTTCAGCATCTAGATTCACTCTTGATCCATTGAAATACTGCCCCACTTTAGATCCGAGTTTAGCACCAACTTTTCTTCTTTGATCTGTGGTTAAACTACAGATGAATGAATAGTAATTATAGTCGGTATTCGCTTTTAATTTTATACCTCCCGAATTTGTTGGATCAAAATCACTGGTCAGTTTAGTATAATCTTTTCTGAATCGAAGCAAGAGTGTTACATAATTTTTATACTGCACATTGTATAAAATATTAAGATCATAATCTGTTATGCCCAATTTTGGGAAGATGGTGAAGTCATAATCAAACATCGGCCCCCACTTGTTTATTTTCCCGTTTTTAGGATAATATTTTGGAGAGAAATATCCTGCAAACTTATAAAAGCCTGCCCTGCGCAGGTAGCCAACCTCTGGATTAAAGTTTTTGCCTATATAATAGAGAGATTGTTTTGACTCGAAATACCTCTTATTATAAAACATGGTTGATCCATAAGCAGAATTATCATTGCCCTTTAAAGGATCAAATGATTTCATGTAAAAGAATTTCCCATTCCAAACATTGTTCCTGGATGCCAGATTATAATCCAGTCCTGTAACCCTGTTGAAATCTTTCACACCAATTGCATCTTTGTTGGTTAAAATAAAACCAAGATTGGATCTGCCAAAAACTCTCTGCTGTAAACTAAGCACTGAAAAATTATAAGCGGGCTCATTGATCGAAGGGATTGCCGCTGATTTCATATCCAATAAACCCATTCGAAGGTTGTCATTAATTTTTCCACTTAGTCTGAATCCTGCATCAATTTTATTTTGAATATTCTGGCCAGTGCTTTGATCCCTTGTTACACCAATCCTGCGTGAAAAAAATGGTCGAACACCTTCTATTCCAAAATTTGCAAAGAGGTCTCCGTTTTCAAGAAAGAATTGTCTTTTTTCAGGGAATAATATTTCAAAACGATCAAGATTTGTTACTTGATTGTCTACCTCAACCTGAGAAAAATCTGGGTTGAATGTGAGATCAAGATTGAGTGAAGAGCCAATTCCGATTTTTGCATCGCCCCCTAATGTGATGTTGGAAGTATTGTTGTATTTATCAGTTCCACTTATTGGTTTTCGAAAAGTGCCAGGTGATACGTAAGGGATCATAGAAATATTGGTTCCTTTTTTCTCAATAGGCGTTTCAAATACAATCGGTTTTGAATATGCCAATGAAATGGGACTATATTGATTGGGCACACGCGACCAACTAGAACGCTCAGCATTGTAACTGTCTATTCTATAAAAATTGATCAGCCATTTGTCTGTCCCACTTCTAAAGCGAATGGTATTCAGTGGAATGGCAATTTCAGCGGTCCAATAGTCTTCATAAATTTTTGCCTCACTAAACCATTTATTATCCCAAGACAAACTCAAGTCCTCGCTTACAACTCCGCCATTTACTACCAGACCTTCCCTTTGAACTCCATATGGATTGATGCCAAATGAAAATGCATTCATTCTGTCCATAAAAGGGTCTATACTCACCACAAACGCATCATTTGCCTCACCTCTATAATCTCTTTTCAATGAAGGTGTAACATAATGTTGATTCTTTACAGTATTATAAATTCTTGCAGCGACATATAAAAATTTATCGTCGTAAGAAACCATGACATCCTGCTTCGCCTTGGAAGTCATCGTATCAGTCGGGAAATTTTGAATGAAATTACCGGCTCGTTGTGCGTCATCCCATGAGCGTTCAGTAATGATCCCGTCAATTTTGATTGGATCTATTGCTCTTTTTGCTGAATAACCTGTGTCGAGTAAATGCTGAATCGATTTAAATGGAACCTGCTGTGAGGAAGCATTTAGGCAAATCAAAAGCAATACTGATAATACGGATCTGAAACGGCTCATCTTGAAGTGCAAATGTATGATGATTCTTTATTCTGTGACAAAAGTCATGTTCCAAACTATTCGGCAACTGTAATTTTGAGTAAAATTATTATTATGGGTTTGTTTGGAAATTTATTCAAAAGTACACCACCAGTGGATTTTAGAGAGTTGAAGGCCAAGGGTGCAGTTATAGTAGATGTTAGAACTCCGGGAGAATTTAGCCAGGGACATGTAACTGGTTCTATCAATATCCCTTTACAGAATCTTGCTGCACAGGTAAACAAAATTCCAAAAGGAAAACCTGTTATTACATGTTGCGCATCCGGAATGAGAAGCGCTTCTGGAAAATCAATTTTAGCCAATCTTGGTTTTGAGGCATACAATGGAGGTCCCTGGGCAACCTTGAAAAACAAAATGATTTAATTTAGTAATGATGTTCAAATCATTGTTTCAGAAAAATAAACTATATATCATTGGTGCAGTTATTGGTGCCATAAGTGGCTTTGCGTATTGGAAATTTATTGGATGCCAATCTGGTACTTGCAAAATAACATCCAGTCCTTTGAATAGCACAATGTATTTTGCCATATTAGGTGCATTGATATTCAGTTTGTTCAAAAAAGAAAAATAATGGAAGCAACTTCAACTTTTGGAGATATAATCAAAGGAACTAAACCTGTTCTTGTAGATTTTTTTGCTGAATGGTGTGGACCTTGCAAAATGATGGCGCCAATATTAAAAGAATTGAAAGATCAAATTGGTGATAAGGCAACCATCATAAAAATTGACGTTGATAAAAATCCTTCCATAGCACAACACTTTCAAGTTCAGGGTGTTCCTACATTGATGGTCTTTCAAGAGGGTCTGGTAAAATGGCGTCAGTCGGGTGTTGTACCGGCAAAACACTTGCAACAAGTATTGGAGAAACTTGCCTGATGTTAAGATAAAAGAGAGGATTTTACCTTATCAAAGAATATGGGGACTTCATTTAAGGGGTCCTTCATGCCCAGTGTTTCAATGGGAATCGTTCCGCGATAATTTGACGACTTGATAATATTGCAGAGTTTATCAATATCCATTGGAGTCTGAATATTGTTCATCAATAGTTTTTCCTTGAACTGCCAGTTTACAGCGAGTGAAACAGCGCGTTTGATTTCTTCATAAGGGTCTTCTGCAATAAAATTTCCGGTATCGAGCACCAAGCCAAGCCATGGGCTGTTGAAAGAAGAAATTAATTCATGACACTCTGATGATGTTCGAAGAAAATCATTGTGGTTTTGAATGCCAAGAATGACTCCGTGTTTTTTTGCAACAGGTATACACTTGCTCAAAGCCCATTGTATATTTTCAAAAATTTTCTTTCTCTCTTCGCCTGAGTAATATTTCTTCGCTGTATAAATTCTCAATACAGGCGCACCTAATTTTGCAGCAACTTCAATCCATTTGATGACAAGATTGATTTCCTTGTCCAATGCCTCTCCTTTATCAAACGAAAACTCATTTCTAATTCCTGTTCCACTGATTTCAAGTCCCAATGCATGAGCCTTTCGTTTGAAAGTAAATATTTCTTCATCTGAAGGAACCTCAGGGTAGTTTGAAAAATAATATCCGGTAAAATCAATGGCATCAAATCCAGTTTGATGACAAAATTCCAATAATTGAAGGGGAGTAATTTTTTTCTGTACCAACCAGTCGTTGAATGAATAAGCATTGAGACTGATTTTAAATCGCTGCTTCGTTCGATTCGAAAATGAAAAAGCCCTTGTCATTGATAACAATGGAAGGGCTATTAGAAAATTTCTTCTGCTGTAGTTCAACATATCAGAGTGTTGACATATCAATTACGAAACGATATTTGATATCACCTTTGATCATTCTCTCATATGCTTCATTGATGGATCCCATTGGAATCTTTTCAATTTCTGCATATATTTTGTGCTCATGGCAAAAGTCAAGCATCTCCTGTGTTTCCTTGATACTACCAATCATAGACCCAATAATGCTTCTACGGTTTTTAATCAATGCAAATGGCAAAACTTTTGGATTGTGTTCAGGTAATCCTACTACCAATAATTTTCCTTCCAACCCTAATAAATTCAGGTACTGCGTATAATCATGATCTGCAGAAATTGCATCGAGCACAACATCAAAACTTGAGTCGTACGGCTTTAATGAATCTGCATCCTTAGCTAAAATAAAATGATGCGCACCTAATTTGTTTGCTTCAGCAACTTTTGATGGGGAAGTTGAAATAACAGTAACCTCTGCACCGAATGCAACAGCAAATTTAACAGCCATATGCCCTAAGCCTCCAAGTCCAACCACTGCAACCCTTGTCCCTTTCTTTACATCTGCAAACTTTAAAGGAGAATAAGTGGTGATGCCCGCACAAAGCAGTGGTGCAACACCAGCTAGATTTTCTTGTTCTTTGATGTTCAATACATAATTCTCATCGGTGACAATCTCTGCAGAGTATCCACCCATGGTTCTCTTGCCTGACCCATTTCTTTCAAGGGCATTGTAAGTTCCGGTCATTCCCTCTTTGCAATACTGTTCGTAGTTGTTTTTGCAGTTGGGGCATACCCTACAACTGTCTACCATCACTCCAACGCCAACTGTTTGTCCAACTTTAAATTTTGTTACTGCACTGCCAACTCCTTTTACTTTTCCAACAATTTCATGTCCGGGTACTACAGGATAAACGGTACCTCCCCATTCATTTCTTGCTGTATGAATATCAGAGTGACATACTCCGCAATACATGATTTCTACTTGAACATCATGTGACCCGAGTTCACGTCTTTCAATGGACAACGGAGCGATATTGCTTTTACTGTCTGCTGCTGCGTAAGCTTTTACAATTGGCATAAAAAATTATTTGGTTGCTAGATATTTTTTAGGGTCTTTTAAAAATTCATTTTTACACTCTGTTGAGCAAAAGCCATAAGCTTTTCCTTCATAATGACAAGTGTCGAGTATTCCAGCCGTAACCGGCATGCCACACGCATAGTCTTTTTCATTGACCACCATGGCGGGGGTATATTTTATGGAATCTGTATGTACTACCGGCATTTCAGCTTTCTTTTCTTCCTGCTGTTTACATGCAAATAATGCAATGATAATCAAACTGCTAACCAAAACATGTTTCATAAGGAGATATTTAAGGAGATATTTTAATGCCAACCCTGCAAAATTGCCATACATTGTCTAATTTCCAATACTCAATTTGTCTTTTTTATGTCAGTTATTAAAAAAATGCTGATTGGACTTTTGTTCATTTTGAATTTTATTTCGGTTTTAGCTCAGCAAAAGGCGAAATCTGCTTCACCCATCGGGGTTTTTGATTCGGGTACAGGCGGACTCACTGTATTGGAGGCGATGCTAACCCTGGATGCGTTTAATAATAAAACAGGCAAACCCGGCGCAGATGGGAAACCTGATTTTCAGAGTGAATTTTTTCAATACCTGGCCGACCAGGCAAACATGCCCTACGGAAATTATGCTGCAGAGAACAAAACAATATTGTTACAGGAACATGTCATCAAAAACATGGATTTTTTAATCAAGAAACAATACGATGTACCTGCTGTATCAAATACTTCAAACAAAGAAGGAGTAAAAATGCTGGTGCTTGCTTGTAATACTGCTACAGCTTATGCATTGAATGAAGTAAAAGAGTTTTCAAAGCAACAGGATGAAAACATTCCGGTTGTTGGTGTGATCAATGCAGGAGTAAAAGCTGCCTTGGCCTATCAACAGTCGCATCCAAAAGGAACCATTGGTGTTTTTGCAACTGCGGGAACCGTTGCATCCGACGGGTATCCTAAAACCATTCGTGCTATGGCGAAACAACTTCAAATGCCTGAGCCCAGTATAGTGAGTCAGGGAGGATTTGGCCTTGCTGATGCCATTGATCGTGATTATAGTTTCTTCTCGGAAAATGCTAATGGTTACAGAAATGATTACAAGGGACCTTCATTGAAAAATAAACAGTATACAATCGATACTACATTGTTAAGCATTTATAATTTTAATAAATCGAGTAATAAATTATTATGTGAGTTTGATGACAAAGGAAATTGCTTAGATATTCAACTCAATGATCCAGAAAATTATGTTCGATATCATCTTGTTTCCCTACTTGAAAAAATGAAACAAGAACATTATACAATTCCATTGAACACACTGATCCTTGGATGCACACATTATCCCTTCATGCGAGATACCATTCGTCATGTTTTGAATGAGTTATATGATTTGAAATTCGGTGGTCAATACCTTTATCGCTCAGTATTGGCGCCAACTGTAGAACTTATAGACCCTTCAGTAGAAACTGCCAAGGAAGCATATATAGAAATGAGAAAACTAAATTTGATCAACACTGAAGAGAAAAGGAAAAATAATTTTTTCATCACTGTGCCCAATAACAATTTGAAGGAAGCAAAATTGCAGGACGATGGTTGGTTTACCTATGAATATAAATATGGAAGAACAGCGGGCCTGCAGAAAAAATATGTAAATTTTGTTCCCTTCGATCAGAAAAATATTTCAACTGCAACGTACGATAGAATCAAAGCTGCATTGCCCAACGTCTATCAGCAAATTATCCTTTCTAAAAAATAGAATACAATCAATATGAAAAAGCAAATCGCTCTGATGATGGCCCTGTACATCACTTGTTTTGGTGTCTATGCTCAAAAAGATACCAGCTTTACAACCTATAAAAACCTTCCGCTGAAAGCCAGCAGAATGTTTGAACTCAAAACAAATGAGGGAACATGGACGTCTGTTGATGTGAGTCCGGATGGATCGACCATTGTTTTTGATATGATGGGAGATTTGTATACAATCCCAATGTCTGGAGGCAAGGCAAGTCAAATTACCCGTGGACTCGCTTTTGATCAACATCCGAGATACAGTCCGGATGGAAAGAAAATATTGTTTGTATCAGATAAAAGTGGTGCCGAAAATCTCTGGTACATCGACACAGATAAAAAAGATACTGTTCAGCTCACCAAAGAAACCAATCAAAATTTTGTTTCAGCAGAATGGACTCCTGATGGGAATTATATTGTTTATTCCAAAGGAAGAAGAATCAACAAGCTATATATGATTCATAAAGATGGTGGAGCAGGAGCGCAATTGATCAGCGAACCAGCTACTTTAAAAACCATTGATCCTGCTATCAGCCATGATGGGAAAATCATTTATTATTCATATCGTACTGGCTCTTGGAATTACAATGCTCAGCTGCCCCAATATCAAATTGGTATGTATGATAGAGAAAATGGAAAAACTTCCAGTCTTACTTCTCGCTATGGAAGTGCATTCACTCCTGTATTGTCGGGCGATGGAAATTGGATGGTGTATGGAACCAGGCATGAAGACAAAACTGGGTTGATCATCCGAAACTTAAAAACTGGAGATGAGAAATGGTTGGCATATCCTGTTCAAAGGGATGATCAGGAATCCATTGCAGTTTCAGGTGTGCTGCCTGCCATGTCATTTACGCCAGATAATCAAACACTCATTGCATCTTTTGGAGGAAAAATAAATAAAATAAATATCGTCAATGGCAATATTTCAAACATCCCATATACAGTGGAAGGCAAATTGGAATTGGCTCCTGAAGTATTATTTAAATATCCTGTGAAGGATACTTCATATGCTCAGGCTACACAAATTAGAGATGCAGTTCCTTCCCCCGATGGCAAAAAAATGGCTTTTACGGTATTAAACAGATTGTATGTGATGGATTATCCCAATGGGAATCCAAAGCGTCTTACTGCAAATGAATTCACAGAGGCACAACCTTCGTGGAGTCCTGATGGGAACTCAATTGTGTTCAGCACATGGAGTGTCAATGGAGGGCAGTTGCAAATTGTAAATGCAGATGGATCTGCGTTAAAAACCATCACCCATGTAAATGGATTGTATCAAACACCTCGTTATTCTTTGAAAGGAGATAAAATTATTTTTGAACGTGCACCATATCAAAAATTCAAAGATGCATATGATCCTAGCTGGGATGACCGTGAAGATGTTATCGCATGGGTTGATGCAAAAGGTGGAGAAGAACATGTTATCGACAAAGCGAATGGAAGATACAATCCGCATTTTTCTGTAAGCGATGAAAGAATTTATTTCAACTCAAATGGCAATTTGATATCGATCAAGTGGGATGGTACAGATGAAAAAGTTCATGCTAAAATAAACGGCATTGTTACCTATGGATCTATTCCTACGCACAATGGTAAACCATCTGCGGATCCTTGCATCATACCTGAAGAATTGAGTGATTTGGATGCGAAAGAAAACAACCCGCCTTCACCCGCCAGCGAAATCTGGCTGTCGCCTAAAGGTGAAAAAGCAATTGCAAAGGTGAACAACAATGTATATGTTGTAACCATTCCGCAAACTGGTAAAACAACTACTATTTCAGTTGCAGATGCTGCCAATGCTGAGTTCCCAAGCATTAAATTAACAGAACTGGGTGGAGAGTTTCCTGCATGGGAAGCAAACGGACAGAGCGTGCATTTCAGTTTGGGTGCAGCACATTTTATTTATGATTTAAATAAATCTAAATCATTTGAAGATAGTCTCAAGCTTGCAAAAAAATTGGCTGAGCAAAACAAGTCAACAGATACCACTAAAAAAGCAACTGTAAAAAAAGAAGATCCAACTTACAAACCTGAAGAAACTTGGGTGAAAGTGTTTTATAAAAAAGATATTCCATCATCTACCATTCTATTGAAAGGCGCAAGAATCATTACCATGAAAGGTGATGAAGTTATCAATGGTGATGTTTTAATAGTGAACAATCGAATTCAATCTGTTGGAAAAGGAGTTAAAACCCCTGCAGGCACCAAAGTAATTGATGTGTCTGGCAAAACAATCATACCAGGGTTTGTTGATGTGCATTCTCACATGTGGCCATCATGGGGCATTCACAAAACCCAAGTTTGGATCTATGCAGCAAATCTTGCGTACGGAGTTACCACAACACGCGACCCACAAACGGCTACTACGGATGTGTTGACCTATGCAGACATGGTGGAAGCCGGACAAATCATGGGCCCAAGGGTTTACTCTACTGGTCCTGGGGTTGGTTATTGGTTCTACAATGTGAAAGATTCTGCACAGGCAGAAAATATTTTGAAGCAATACAGCAAGTATTATAACACGCAGTATATCAAAATGTATTTGACTGGCAACAGACAAACCAGACAGTGGATTATCAATGCTGCACGAAATCAAAAGTTAATGCCCACAACCGAAGGTGGATTGGATTTCAAATTAAACATGACCAATTTGTTGGATGGATATCCAGGTCATGAGCATTCCATTCCAATTTATCCATTGTATAAAGATGTAACCAAAACAATAGCTGATGCAAAAATGGCGGTAACACCAACGCTGTTGGTTTCATATGGTGGTCCATGGGCAGAGAATTATTATTATGAAAATGACAATCCATACAGCAATAAAAAACTTCAATTCTTTACACCCTATGAAGAGCTTGCCTCTAAGTCAAGACGAAGAGCAACTTGGTTTTTGCCCGAAGAACATGTATTTCAAAAGCATGCCAAGAGTATGAAATCAATTGTTGAAGATGGTGGATTGGCAGGCATAGGCAGCCATGGTCAATTGCAAGGACTTGGATACCATTGGGAATTATGGTCAATGCAAAGTGGTGGAATGAGAAACATCGATGCCCTGAAAGTGGCTACCATCAAGGGTGCTGAGGCTTTGGGACTTGATAAGGATTTAGGTAGTATCGAGAAAGGAAAGTTGGCCGATCTGATTATTTTGGATAGAAATCCATTGGAAAATATCAGAAACACCAATACGATTAAATATGTTATGAAGAATGGCAGACTTTACAATGGTGATAATGGAGATGAAGTTGCACCTGCTCAGAAAAAACTTCAAAAGTCAGAGTGGGTTGATAAAACTCCCTCAAAAAATACCAATGTCGAGGAATAAAGATCTTTTAGTAACTTAATGATTCAAAAAATGATTGCCATGAAACGTATCAAGATTGCTTGCCTTTTAGCTTTTTGCCTGATATCAGCCACATCAATTGCACAAGGACCAAAAATATTGGTTGTTACTGCTCACCCTGATGATGAAACAGGATTTTGCATCACCATGTTCAAAGTTGCAAGAGAACTGCACGGAGAAGTAGACATGGCAGTCATGACAGATGCTGGAGGTGGGTTTGCAGACTCACAACTCGGAGCAATCTATTATGGGTTGAATCTGACTGATTCTTTGGTTGCAAGAACACACTTGCCATTGATCAGAAAACAGGAAATTACAAATGCTGCAAAAATTATGGGTGTGAGAAATATCTATTTCATGGAACAGGAAGATGATTATTATACACTCGATATCAATCCTTATATCTCTGGTAAAAACTGGGATATTAAATATGTAGAAAGAAGAATGGATAAAATCCTTGCAGATCGTCAGTATGATTTTGTGATTACCATGTTGCCACATCCTGGTCAGCACGGGCATCACAAAACTGCTGCACTCATGGGAATTAGAGCGGTACAACGTTATAAAGGAGCAAACAAGCCTATCATCATTGCCGGTAGTCCAATGCGTGCTGATAGCAAGCCAACTGAGTTTACCATGTTAGAAGGATATCCTGAAACAAAGATCAATCCAACTGCTCCCTCATTTACATTGAACAGAGCATTCCGGTTCAAAGAAAATGATAAAGTGAGTTATAAAATAGTTGCCGATTGGGTGATTGCAGAATATAAATCACAAGGCGCTATTCAGGAAAACGGAATTCACAGAACGGATATGGAAGTATATCGTTATTACGATTTGAATGATCCAACAGGGATTTCAAAAGTTCAAAAACTATTCGACGATTTGGCAAAGAGTGGATTTGCTGCTCCAGAAAAAAAATAGTTCATGCGCAATTTTTTAAAAATCCTTTTGCTGTTTTTTGTATGTTCATGCAAGAATCAGCAAGAGGATTTTACTCCTACATTTAAACTCATTCCCTCAGAAAAATTTCTGTTCAAATCTTTTGTCGATTGTAACATGGCTGAGGCATGGATCGGCGATACCTTAAGAATTTTTGCTGGTAAATATGGTGAAGATCCTGTTTGGGGTGATTCAAAGGAATTGGAATTTGCCAGTGGTAACAATGCAGATGAAGTTTTTCTTACACCAGCTGAACATTTCATCGATCCTATCATGCCTCCCAATGTAAAACCTACTGAAATCGGTTTGCATGGGGCAGTTTGGTTTGAAACAGTGTATCAATCATCGAAAGATGCTTCTGGGAAAACATTGTATGCAATCTATCACAATGAAAACTATCCTGCAACATTACCATACAACCCTTCCACAGGTGAAGGATATATTGATTCACTCTGGCCACAAGGGCTTACAGATGTAAAATCACCAGCTGCAGTTTGCAGGATTGGTGTCATGAAATCTACAGATGGCGGGCATTCTTGGGATAACAGAGGAATTTTTATTGAAGACCTTCAACCCCGCATGATTTTAAAACCCCATAATAATTCTCTCACTTTTGCTGGTGGTGTTGGCGATCCTTCAGCAGTTGCAAGCGGAGAATATCTGTATCTATTTTATGGTGAGTATGGATACCCGGGAGTATATAATGGAAATCAGTATGATTCGGTTTTTGAAGCAACTGGCCAGTGCATCAGTATTGCGAGAATTAAAATCGCTGACCTGGATAACCCAGTAGGAAAAGCAAAGAGATGGAACGGAAAATCTTTTAATGCAGCATACAATGGAATCGGCAAGCCGGTTCAATCACTTCAAATTCCTGCAACAGAAAAAGGGGGAGCAGCTTCGCGTCGTGGTCAACAATTCCATTGGGGACCTTCTGTAAGTTGGAACGAATACCTGAATTGTTGGGTAATGATGATGGGTAGGGTGGAAGATAAAAAATGGGAAGGAGATAAAATTTATCTCTCCTTTAATAAAAACAAAGATCTTGGTTCTGGCAACAATTCTCAAGAATGGTCTAAGCCACAGCTGGTGATGCAGCAACCCGGACACATATTATGGTATCCATCATTGCAGCCTTTAAATTCAGAAGAGGATATTAAAAATAAAAGAACCTGTTTGCGACTTGGTAAAAAAGCCAGGCTCTTTGTAAAAGATATGCTGGATCCTCAGGCAGATTATATTTCTGAATACATCATTGAGTTCGAAAAGAAATAATTACTTCACAGCTACAGCAATTTTAGAATCTGCAGTACCATAGTATAAAAACCATTTGTTTTTGAAGTGTACGAGACCTTCTACAAAACAGACTTCGTTCACTTCACCCACTTTTTCATACTCCTTGTCTGGTTTGATAAAATAAGTATTGGTTCTATTGATGAGTTGATAAGGGGCTGTTGCTGAAAATAAGGCCTGTCCTGCACTATAGCTGAATTTTGGCAAACTGGTATCATTGAAATTTGCAGCATTGCTTCCATTGTATATCAAGAGTATTCCTTCTTTTCTCAGTAATGCATATGGCCCCGGTTCTACCAACCGGCTATCGTGGTATCCCATCCTCGGGTGCATTATAGAAATCATTTTTTTGCTTTCTGCATTTTCTGCCATTTCCCAATGAATCAAATCTTCCGATGATGCAAGAAACAAATCTGTATCACCAAAATACATCCAATACCGACCATTAATTTTTGTTGCAATAATTTTTCCATCTACTTCTTTCGAAACAATTGCACCTGATTTAGACCATGTATTGATGTATTTTTCATCTTTTATGACTGGACCCATTTTTTGCCAATGAATCAAATCACTTGAAAATGCAAAGCACAGTCTTGCAGTTTTTCCATCATACGAAGTATAGGTTAGAATATATTTTCCATCTTCCGTAGAAACAATTCTAGGATCTTCGATTCCACCCTTCCATTCATATTTCAACAAACGATCATTGTCAGGAAATAAAATTGGAGTTGGATTTTTTTTGAAATGAATACCATCATCGCTGATGGCCATTCCTAATCTGGATGTTCCAATACTGTCTTGTGCCCTGTAGATCAAATAAACTTTATCATCTTTTACCAAGGCAGTTGGATTCAATACATTTTTTTCTTCCCAGTGCACCACTGTTCCACTAACTGGACAGTCAAATGTTTGGTTTGTATCAGGTGTCATGATGGGATTTGCACTGTCCACTTTTGTAAATCCATCCAATGACCAGCTTTCGGTTATTTTATTTTTTGAAGTACACTGAATCAGGAAGCTTGAAAAAAATACTGTTGGAATAAAAAATAAAATCTTCTTCATGACTATATTTATGTTTCGCAGAAATGAAAATAAGACTAATTTATTTGTTGGGTTTGTTGAGCTTCCTGTCTTGCAGACAGCATTCAACTGCTGTTAAAATCAATGAAGACAGTTTGGCGCATTGTGCAAGCAAATTGCCTTCCAGGCTGGGAAATATTTCTTCATCTGATTCAATGATCAATGCTGCCTCAACTGTATCACACGATGGGATGGTTTGGATTGAGGGAGGTGAATTCACCATGGGAGCACAAGATCAAGAAGGAAGATCAGATGAATATCCTGCACATAAAGTGAAATTGAATGGCTTTTGGATGGACAACACTGAAGTGACCAATGCAGCATTCAAAAAATTTGTTGATGCTACAGGGTATATTACCACTGCTGAGAAAGCTCCTGATTGGAATGAATTGAAAAAACAATTACCTCCAGGAACTCCAAAGCCACCTGATAGTGTATTGGTTGCTGCATCGTTGGTATTTATGAAACAACCTTCTGGTGTGGGTTTGGGAGACCCAAGTATTTGGTGGGCATGGCAGAAAGGTGCAAACTGGAAACATCCACAAGGGCCTGGTTCATCCATAAAAGGAAAAGAAAATTTACCGGTAGTTCATGTTTCATGGGATGATGCAATGGCATATTGCAAATGGAGTGGTAAGCGATTGCCTACTGAAGCTCAATGGGAATATGCTGCAAGGGGAGGAAAGCAAACTGCATATTCTTGGGGAACGGAAGATATTGAAAGAGGAAGACCCAAAGCCAATACTTGGCAAGGCGCCTTCCCAAGTTTTAATACTTCATGGGATGGTTTTGAAAATGTGGCTCCTGTTAAATCATTTCAACCCAATTCATTTGGGTTGTATGATATGGCGGGAAATGTCTGGGAGTGGTGTTCCGATTGGTATAAGAATGATTATTACAAAACGATTTCTAATCAGGTGCTTCAAAATCCCGTCGGGCCAGAACGCAGTTATGATCCTGATGAACCTACCGTACCTAAAAAAGTGGTGAGGGGTGGATCGTTTTTGTGCAATGCTTCCTATTGCAAAGGATATCGGGTGAGCTCAAGAATGAAAACTGCTACTGATACTGGTTTGGAGCATACAGGATTTCGTTGCGTAGCCGATTAACCGAACTTCAATCATCTATTTTTTTATACTTTTTGGCATTTTTTTATCGGTAAGTTTCTGGAGTAAATCCATTTGTTGTGCCACGGTTTTTTTCAAAAATTGGATTTCAGTCTTTTGTTCTTCCACTAAATTTCTGAGCCATACAATATTTTCATCCCTGCTGTTCTCTATGTAATTAGCATCAGGCTGTTCAGTAAGATTTTCAATGTCATCGATGCTTAAGTGCAGAAAATCAGCGATTTCTGCTAATGTATATTTATTAATATTACCGGTCCGTTCAAAATAAGAGATCAGTGTTCTCGTTTTCCCAATTCCCTTGGCAAGATCATGTTGGGTGAACCCCTTGAAGGCACGTATTCTTTTGATTTTTTCGCCCAGATGAATTTTTTTCTTTTTCACCTTTGCAATTAGGTTAATATTAATTTGTCAAAATGACAAATATTTGTCATTTTGCATATTCTGGTGCATTTATCTTAGGCTTGCCTTTGGCAATTTATGAAATGCACCAAGGGCTCTGATTAGCAACGTTCCGTTTATTCGGGACGTTTTTTTATGTCCCTTCACGTACCCTTACTTAAATTTACCTAAATATATTTTTCCAATGAATCAAAAATTCAATGCCTTTCTCAATTTGTTGGGCTTAACATTGGTGATTGCAGTCAATGCTCTTGCAAATATTTTACCCATCAACGGATTGAATACAGGACAGATCTCTGGGTTCTATCCTAATTATTTTGTACCTGCAGGATTTACATTTGGTATTTGGGGAATTATTTATGTTTTACTGATTGGGTTTGTGATCACATCGCTTGTGATTGCCTTTGGACAAAAAGAAGCAACAGCCCTGAACATTGTACAAAAAATTAGTTTCCCCTTCCAAATTACATGCTTGCTGAATGCAGGATGGATCGTTGCTTGGCATTATTTGCAGTTGGGTTTTTCGCTCGTGATCATGATCGCTTTATTGGTTTTTCTTATTAAAATATTTTTGAGGTTGACAAACAGCGTTAAGCCAATAAATAAAGCAGTATCCTTTTGGTTGCTACAACCATTTTTTGTTTATCTGGGATGGATATCAGTTGCTACGATTGCGAATGTTACCGCTTTATTGGTCGGGATTGGTTGGCAGGGTGGAGCAGTGAGTCCAATTTTCTGGAGCATCGCGATGATCTGTATTGCATTTTTGTTGGGTTGTATTTTTGTCATTCGCTTTAAGACCTATGCATATGCGTTTGTATTATCGTGGGCATTCTTTGGCATTTATGCGAAACAAATAACGGATTCAAAAGGAGTAGGGTACACCGCTTTATTTGCTTTAAGTGCGCTGCTGGCATTGATCATTAGTAATGCGATTAAACTGATGCAGGGCAGCAAAAATTGATAATTTATTTTTTAGAAATGAACCTGAGTAGTACTTGTATAAACATATTTGAAAAAGCGACTCAAGAGTATCATATAAACAATGATGTGAATGGTATTATACAAAATCCATTTCTGGAGTCAACTTTTGAACATTTGCTCTATAAAAAAAATTACATCGATGCTGTTCAATGGCATTTAGAAGACATTGTAAGAAACCCAGCGATTTCACCTGAACAGGGTTTGATGATAAAAAGAAGAATTGATCAATCCAACCAAGACCGTACAAATTTGGTTGAGAAAATTGATGATTATTTTTTACAGAAATACGCTCATGTTGAATGTATTGAAAACGCTCGACTGAATACAGAGAGTCCTGCTTGGGCCATAGACCGACTTTCTATATTGGTTCTGAAAATTTATCATATGCAAGAAGAGGTGATGCGCAAAGATGCAGATTCGTTGCATATCCAAAACTGTGAATCAAAATTGAAAATATTATTAGAACAAAAAGCTGATCTCTCTGCTGCGATTGATGAGTTGATTCAAGATATTGCCCATGGCTATAAGAAGATGAAAGTATATCGTCAAATGAAAATGTATAACGACCCTACTCTGAACCCGGTTTTATACAGCCAGTCAAAACACTAACATGCAAGTCTCTCCAAAAACAATCCTGGTGATGCGATTTTCTTCATTGGGAGATGTGGCGTTAACGGTTCCGGTACTAAAAAAAGTAGTTGCAGATAACCCTGGTTATGATTTTGTACTGCTTAGTGATCTCAAGTATGCAGATTTGTTTTTGGGAATTGATAGATTGAGATTTCAAGGAGTTGATTTAAAAAATGAATACCGTGGTATCATTGGGGTTATCAAAATATTTTTTTTACTGATTAATAGATATGAAATTTCTACTGTAGCAGATTTGCATGGAGTATTGCGTACGCATATAATCAGAATTTTATTCTTCCTGCTCAACAGAAACGTTGCCATGATCTTTAAGGGGAGAGCTGAAAAATTTGCACTCACTCGCAAAAAAAATAAAATAGTGCGTCCGCTTCCCCATACAACAGAACGTTACCTGAATGTATTTGAACAACTTGGACTCACTGTCAACCGTCAACTGTCAACCAACAGCACAATTGCAATCAAAAAGCCCTTGGGCACAACAAGAAAGATAGGGTTTGCTCCCTTTGCTAAACATGCTCCAAAAATGTATCCTTTGGAGAAGATGTTGGAGGTGATCCATCATTTTGATAAAGATGACTATGAAATATTTTTATTTGGAGCTGGTGCAAACGAGGAGGCAGTTATAAATGACTGGAGGACTAAACTTCACCGAGTAATCGGTGATAACCTATCCATGACAATCGCTGATGAGTTAACACTCATGTCATCTTTGGATCTCATGGTAACAATGGATTCCGCGAACATGCATTTGGCTTCACTCGCCAATGTGCCTGTGGTTTCAATCTGGGGGGCTACTCATCCCTATGCAGGATTTTATGGATATAACCAGGATTTACAAAATGCAATTCAGAAAGATTTGTCTTGCAGACCTTGTTCTGTATATGGAAATAAAACTTGTTGGCGAGGTGATCACGCATGTATGAATCAAATAAATCTCAATAATATTATTGCAAAAATTGAGAAACTGATAAGCTAAGCAAACAATTTATTTATTTGCGGCAAGTGTTTTTCATCAATGTAGTATTCAAAACTTCTCGCATCAATTGCAGTACGCTTCCGTTCAATGATCTTCTGATCAGTTAGAAAAATGAAGTATAGTTTTTGATTGATTGCATTGATGGCATCGCTCCTCAATCTTTTCTGAATTTCAATATTTTTATTTGTACAACCTAGCACAGTATTGATCTCTGTGATGGAGGTCGGTTTTTTTAGAACTGAATTTTCAAAAATCAATTGCAAAAGATTTTTTTCAATTTCGTTTAACTTCGATTTTTCATTTATAATGAATTCCTGTTGGCTATAGTCTATTCCATTGCTGCTTAAATATTTATTTTTCTCTTTTCTATATTTTACAAAGAATAAAATATTTCCAATTGTTAAGATTGATATAAGTGCAATCCATATTATTGCTGACGAGCTTTGCCTGTTGACATTTCTTGATGATTCTACTTTCCAATAGACGGGCCTGTTTGTCTCAATTAGATCACTCTTATGAATAATGACAGAGTCATAGCCGTGTTCAGGTGAAGCAAAATAAAGTGCTGAATCAATCCAGAAGGAATATTGCCATCCAAATCTATTATCGGTTGATTTGGTTAGCACTCTAAATAGATTGCTTTCAACATTTTCAGAGAGCTTATAATATTTATTATTAACTAAATCAGTGAGATCATTGAATGAATTAATGACACCCCAAGGTGTATGTCCGAGAAAATCACTTTTCGCCTCATCATATTGTCCCAATTCTGTCAATATTCCTTCTTTTAAATCAAGCTTAAAAATTTTACTGAAGGAGCTACTATCAACTGTATTTTTGAGGCTTGCATCATGAAACCTTCCTTGACCATTGAAATACAAAACCTGTCTGGCAGAGTCTATATAAAAAACATTTCTAACATCTTTCACCCATGGTATAGATCTATTTAGCAATTTCGCATTCCATTCATGAGAAGTAAAATTGTATCTTCTCAGATTACCATTGAAATACCAAAAACCGGTACCTCCAAATGAATAAAGTGTACTGTCAATTGAAAAAAACAGGGATAAAAAATTATATCCTGTAAAATAGGTTGAATCAATTCTAACCCATTCTCCCATATTTGCATCACCTTTCCATTGATACAGTCTACCCGTACCAAGATGATTCATGAACAGTCCTCTTTCGTTTTTATTGATGGATTGACCGGTAAAGTTAAAAGTGCCGGTTAGATCTTTGATTTTCAAAATCGGCATGGTGTTTACCGCCAATTGATAATCGAAAATATAAACAGGTTTTTTGTATGATAAAATTTTGGAAATAAAGGCAGGAGGTTTTTCTCTGGCTTCAGAAAATTGACCAATTGTCACTAAAAAACAAATCAGTAAATACCTCATATTTCATCCAATTTCTATAAAACTCTAATTATATCGATTCAAAAAGGGATAAGTATTTTTTTAGTTAAAACATATTTAGTAAATCACAAATACATTAGTTATTGTTATTCAATAAACTAAATATTTTATAATTCTTATTACTGATCACCTAAAAACATACCATTAAGGTTGACATATTTGATGGTTTGGCTGTCATTTGATTTACCATTGTTCATTGAAAAGCCGTTATTAACCTATGTAATCCTAACAAACACCTCCTATCAAAAACCATACATTCAACCCCGCAAATGCGGGGTTTTGTTTTCGAAAGACGGAAAAATTCAATAAATCAAGTTAAAACACCGGAAAACTGTTTGTACACCCTTGAATCCCCCTCTAGATCTCGTTAATTTTGTACCTCAATCAATTGTATGATCAAAACTGGAAACATCACTGTGAGCATTTATACAGAAATGACCCCTAACCCGGAAACAATGAAGTTTGTAGCCAACAAACTACTGTATCCTGGTAAAAGTGTTGATTTCCAGGATGTTGATGCTGCAAAGCCATCACCTTTGGCACTGGAGCTTTTCAGCTTCCCATTTGTAAAAAGCGTTTTCATCGCAAGCAATTTTGTTACACTCACCAAAACTTCAGAAACCGACTGGGAAGATGTAAAACCTTCTATTCGTCAGTTTCTCAAAGATTATTTGGAAGATGGCAAAGCAATTGTCAATGAAGATGAACTTCCTGCAACTCAATCTACTGATGGAAATATTGTTCTATCTGAAGATGGAGATGTAGTGAAGCGCATCAAAGAATTGTTGGAGAATTATGTGAAACCCGCTGTTGAAATGGATGGCGGCGCTATACAGTTCAAAAAATTTGAAGAAGGAGTTGTTACCCTCATGCTTCAAGGAAGCTGCAGTGGTTGTCCTTCTTCCATGATCACGCTCAAATCTGGTATCGAAGGAATGATGAAAAGAATGATTCCTGAAGTAACAGAAGTAGTAGCAGAAGCCGAGTAATCTATACCTGATGCAGGTACTTGAAATCATTGCCATTCTCTCTGGCATCATCTCTGTCTGGTTTTCCAATAAAGAAAATATTTGGGTTTATCCATCTGGATTGATTGGTACTATTCTATATGTATACATCAGCATTCAAGGTGATTTATACGGAGAAGCTACTGTCAATCTCTTTTATACCATCATGAGTATATATGGATGGTATAACTGGTTGAGAAAAGATCAAGCTTCAAAACCCATCGTGCATATCACATATTCCAATGCGCGCGACTGGAAAATTCAACTTGCTTTTTTTACAACGATTTACTTCATCATCTACACCTCATTATATTTTATTAAAGAATATTTTAGTCCGGGTGCTATCCCCTGGGCAGATGCATTGGCTTCTGCTGCTGCATTCACAGGTATGTGGCTGATGACCAGAAAAAAAGTTGAAAGCTGGATCTGGTGGATCATCACAAACCTTGCCTCGATACCATTATATTTTATAAAAGGCTATACCTTCACTTCAGGCTATTATGCATTGTTATTGATAATGGCCGTGTTCGGACTTTCTTCCTGGAGAAAAAAAGCACATGAAGCGTCAAGCGCCCAATAAGATGTTGAAAATAGTTATCATCGGTCCAGAATCAACGGGCAAATCTACCCTCTGTGAAAGTTTATCAACGCATTTTGAAACAGATTGGTGCAGAGAATATGCAAGAACATTTCTGCTTGAGCACGGTACCAATTATACATTCGATGATTTGTTAAAAGTTGCAGAAGGGCAACTCCGTTCAGAAGATGAATGTGTTTCGAAAATGCAAGATCAACAACGATCCATGGTTTTTATTGATACCGACATGTATGTGATGAAAGTTTGGTGTGAATTTGTTTTTGGTAAATGCCATCCTTTCATATTAAATCAAATCATTGATCGTAAGTACGATGGATATCTGTTGTGCAAACCTGATCTGCCTTGGGTAAAGGATGAATTGCGCGAATACCCAGATTTTAAAACAAGAGAGCTTCTTTATCATCATTACAAAGATTTGCTGATCAATCAAACTACTCCTTGGTTTGAAGTTACTGGCGATGATCCAACGAGGACCAATTCTGCAATTGAGTGGGTAAAAAAATTACGGTCGACTGTTTACTAGTCGTGCAATATCCGGATCGTCATCCAAATTATTCATTTGCCTAATCACCCAAGGATATTTTCTTGCTACATACGTCGATAGTGGCTTAACGGTATATCTCTTTGGGTTGGGTAAACTGGATGCTATCATGGCAGCCTCTGCTCTTGTTAACTTGGATGCTGGTTTCTGAAAATATTTTCTAGATGCTGCTTCCATCCCAAAAATGCCTTTGCCCATCTCGGCTTCATTCAAGTACACTTCAAGAATTCTTTCCTTTCCCCAAACAAGTTCAATTAAAAAAGTAAAATATACTTCCAGTCCTTTCCTAAACCAACTTCTTCCTTGCCATAAAAAAACATTTTTTGCAACCTGCTGACTAATGGTGGAGGCGCCCCTGATTTTTTTACCTTTTTTCTTTTTATTAAAATTCAATGCTTTTTGAATGCTTTTGATGTCAAATCCATTGTGATCAGGGAACAGTTGATCTTCAGATGCTATCACTGCCAGTTTTGCATTTTTAGATAGTTGATCCATTGAAACATGAGTACGGTGAAAACCTTCTCCACCAATGATACTTACAATTTGGGTAATGGTTATAGGCGCATCAACAAAACGAAGCAGCATCACATAAGAGAGGTGTGATATGAGAAGAATAAAAAATATTTTTTTGATGATCCGAAACACATCTATCATTTTAAGGGTACATATTGCAAATGATATCGCCTGCCTATTGTAACAGTCGACTTATTCGTTTTTTTAAGAATCCATCCACCAACAATGAGTCCGCCAGCTTTTGCCATAACAACACCATCAACTGGTTGTTTTAAATATGCTGCATTTACCAAATGCAACAATGCATAACTGATTCCGCCCGCCAAAAATATATATCCGTTCTTGATGATGCTAAATCCTGCTCTGGGTTTCACGATTTCCCTCACTTCATTCATATGAATTTTTGTCAATCCAATCGACAAAGTATCCCACACCCTGGTTCCCCACATGGTATATCCAGCGCGTTCATCATAGGTGTTGATGAACAAGCTGTCCTTATCAATTTTTTTGATCGTTCCCTTGATTCTTTCTCCATTAACAGTGATGAGGTGAATGGGTGTACCAGCTAAATAGGACTTAACTGTTCTATTGTTATGTTTCTTTAGCAATACCATATCGCTTCCTTGCGCCATTGAAATCAATGGCATGATAAATATGATAACAAGAAATATGATAAGTATCCTCTTCATTATTTTTTCAAAAATAAAATCCCGTAAACAATACTCACTGCAAAGGCAATAAGTATGGATCCGGAAATTTTATTGATGATATTTATATTGTGTGGATTGAGTTTGTGCCTGATCCTTGCTGCCATCAGAACTTTTATAACATCTGCAATCATGTTGATGCCTAAGCAAACGCTGAACAAAACTATTCTTTCCAACACAGTATGATTTGATGCAAATGCAGTTGTATTGATCAGCCAAAAGAAAATTACACTTGGATTTAATGTGTTGATTACAAAACCTGCTGCAAATGCTTTTGTAAAATCCCTTCTTCCAAAATCAATAACAGCAGTATTGTTGGTATCAACTTTTATCTTTTTAAAAAACACATAAAAAATACCCATTGAAAAAACAAACGCTGCCCCTACATAACCAATCTCTGTTTTGAACGCAAGCAAGTCCATCACCAAT
>Ga0075471_10000004_pt1 | contig 85858 bp, 90 predicted proteins | sample DEB19_08_DNA_2_FD_74787 | JGI IMG/M metagenome (GOLD analysis project Ga0075471, IMG submission 74787) | Aqueous microbial communities from the Delaware River and Bay under freshwater to marine salinity gradient to study organic matter... | ecosystem: Environmental > Aquatic > Marine > Coastal ...
GTGGCTCCCGCCGGCGTGGGTGTCGGCGGAGATGATCGTGTAGCGGTCGGTCGTCACGTTCGACTCCTCGGCTGTGCGGCTCGCCGGTCGGGCTCGGCGGCTCGGACCGCCAGGATACGGCGGGAGGCGTGGTCCCGCCCCGTTTCGGGCAGCCGACCCGATCTCGGGGGGGCGAATGACCCTTCGCCGATTCGGGGCGCGTGCCGTGTGTGCTCGGGGGGTACCCCGAGGGGACTGCATCCGACGGAGGGAGAACGGGAATGCGCAGATGTGTCCTCGGAGCAGCGGTGGTGGCCGCTGCTGCGCTACTTGCTCCGGTCGCAGCCGGGGCCGCGACGACCACCCGATACGTGTCTCCCGACGGCCTCTGCGGCGGACGGACCCCTTGCTACTCCACGATCCAGGGTGCGATCGACGATTCCGGCTCCGGCGACGTCATCAAGGTCTCGGGGGGCCGGTACCACGAGCAGGTCGTCGTCGACGAGGCGGTCACGGTCGCCGGGTCGGGTCACGGAACCGTGGTCGACGGAGACGGGAGCGGAATTGCACTCACCGTCACCGCGGGCGGAGCGATCGTCCGGCGGCTGGACGTCACGCACGCCGACCACGGACTCGAGGTGTCGGCTCCGTCGGTATCGATCATCGACGTGCGCGCGTACGCGAACGCTCTCTACGGGATGTTCGCCGACTACGGAGTGGCCGGTGCGCTGTTCCAACGGGTCGAGGTCTCCGGTAGCGGGGCGACCGGGATCGACGTGCACCCGGGTGGGAGCGACAACGTCATTCTCGACGCGAAGGTTCATCACAACCAGAAGGGAATCGAGGCCTACGGCACGACCGGAACCGTGATCCGAAATTCCGTCGTCGCCGACAACGACACGACCGGCATCCAGGTCGGATGGTCATCGGATTGGGCGATCACGGGAGCGAAGATCCTCCGGAACGGCGGGAACGGGGTGCTCACCGACACCTCGGGTGCCGGTTCGGTCGCCGGAAACGAGATTCGACTCAACGGGGAGAACGGGATCCGGGAGGCGGGTCTCGGGAACACGGGTTCGATCGTGGTCTCGGCCAACCGCATCGAGTCCAACGCCCTCTCGGGGATCGAGTTCCAGATCGGCGCCGCCGGTGGCCTCGTCATCGGCAATCGCGTGAAGGGCAATGCCGAGTACGCGATCGAGGTCTCGGACAACGCCATCCCGAACGGGGGCAACGTATTCGCCGGTAACGACCTGCGCGTGCCGGCGGTGGGACTCGGCTGTGCGCTCGACGACAACACCACCGGTTCGGCGAACTCGTGGCGATCGAACGTGTACTCGTGCAACAAGCCGTTCGCTTCGCCCTACACGATTCCCGGCCTGGCGGGATCGGTCGACGCATCGCCGGTGCCGTAACCCCGGGCTACCGGGCCCCGTCCCGACCCCCGGTAGCGTCCGTCGAGGAGACGGCGGGCAACCGGGAGGTCGGGGATGGGATTCCGCTACCAGAAGCGCATCCGTACGGGTCGAAACTCGTGGATCAATCTCTCGAAATCGGGGGCGAGTGGGAGCGTGCGGTTCGGCCCGCTCACCTTCAACAGCCGCGGCCGTAGTTCGTTCCGTATCGCACCCGGGCTCAGCTACCGCAGCGGTGGCGGCTGTGCTCTACCGCTGCTGGTGAGCGCTGCTGTCGCGGTTGCGGTTCTCGGTTCGTTCCGGAGTCGTCGTCTCCGGCAAACGCTCTAGCGCCCCTCGAACCGCGGGAGCCGTTTCTCGACGAATGCGGTGATGCCCTCGCGGAAGTCGGCGGTCCCGAACAGCCGCATCGTTTCGTCGAGGACCTTGGCGCTGTGGGGGCGGAACTCCTCGGTGAGGCCCTCGCGGAAGAGTCGCTTCATCGAGCGGATCGCCAACGGCGCGTTCGCGGCGATCTCGGCGGCCCACGCACGAGCCGTCGCCATCAGGTCGGCGTCATCGACTACCTCGTCGAGCAGCCCGATCTCGAGGGCTTCGCTGCTGTCGAGATCGCGGCCGAGCATCGCGATGCGGCAGGCCTTCGACCAGCCCACGAGGCGGGGGAGGTACCAGGTCCCCCCGCTCTCGGGGACCACACCCCGCTTCGCGAAGCCCGGGAGCAGGCGGGTCGAGGTGCTCCCGATCCGCATGTCGCATCCGAGGGCGAGATCGAGTCCGTATCCCGCAGCAGCGCCGTTGATCACGCCGATGACCGGCACGTCGAGTTCTTGGAGCACGACGGTCGGGAGGTTCTCGATTTCGCTCCCCGAATCGCCCACGGCGCTCGGATCCGAACCGATCCCCGTTCCGGCGAGTGTGTCCTTGATGTCGAGTCCCGAGCAGAAGCCGACGCCTGCGCCGGTGAGGAGGACGCAACGGACGTCGGGGTCGGATCCCGCCGCCCGGAGGGCGAGCGTGAGCTCACCGAGCATTCGGCCGGAGATCGCGTTGCGGCGGTGCGGCCGATTGAGCGTGATCGTCGTGATCCGCTCGTTCGTTTCGGACAGGACCTCGGGCTCGTTGCTCATGTCTCTCCTTCCGGGTTCGAAGCCGGTCTAGCGCGCCGCCAGCGTCCCGGTCGCGAGCAGCGTGAGCAGTAGCGCGCCGACGGCGATCCGGTAACCGGCGAACACGACGATCGAATGGCGGGCCACGAATCGGAGGAGCCAGCCGACGGTCGCGTACGCGACGACGAACGAGACGAAAGTTCCGATCGCCGTCGGTACGAGTCCGGCGCCTGCGCCGAGCGCCTCGTCGAGTTCGGTGACGGCGGCGGCCGACATGGCCGGGATCGCCAGGAGAAAGGCGAGTCGGGTGGCGGTCACCCGGTCGACGCCGCAGAAGAGTCCCCCCGAAATGGTTGCGCCCGATCGTGAGATCCCGGGTACGAGGGCGGCGGCCTGGAAGACGCCAACGGTGAGGCCGTCGCGTGGAGTCAGATCGGCTTCACCGCGGTCCTGGCGACCGAATCGCTCCGCGAGGACCATGACGACGCTCCAACCCACCAAGGCGCCGGCTACCCACCACAGGTTGCGAAGTGGACCGGTGATGACATCGCGGAAGAGGACGGCGGCGATCCCGATGGGAATCGTTCCGACGATCACGATCCAGCCGAGGCGCGCGTCGGGAGTTCCCGCATCGCGGCGGCGGAGCGAGAGCAGCCAGGCTCGCGACACCCTGTGGATGTCGGTACGCAGGGCGAGAACGACCGCTGCGATGGCCCCGATCTGGATGACGGCGGTGAAGCCCGTGACGGCGGGGTCGTCGATGCGGAGTCCGAGCAACCTCTCGGCGACGGTCAGGTGGCCCGTGCTCGAGACGGGGAGGAATTCGGTGAGGCCCTCGACGACACCGAGGACGATCGCTTGCCAGACCTGCATCCGTCCCCCTCCGTGCCCGGCCGAGGCTAACGGCGGGAAACCCCCCGTCGGTGACGGCCCCGGACCCACGCTGCCGGGGCCGCGTCGTACAATCCCGGCATGACTGTCGCGCTCGACGGAAACTCGTCCCTCGCCGTCCGGGTTCCGACCCGTGACCGCCTCAGCGCCCTGACCGTGCCCGCCGTGGCCTCGGTCGGGGCCGGGGCCATCCACGCAGCCGCCATGGGGGTGCACAACGAGCACCGGCAAGCGGTGCTCGTGTTCGGACTGCTCGCCGCGATCCAGATCGGGTGGGGAGTGACCGCGCTCGCGTACGAGCGGGTTCCGGCCGTGATCGCCGGGGTGGCGCTCAACGGCGCCGCCCTCCTCGGTTGGGTCGTCGCGAAGGTCGCCGGTCTCGGCTTCATCGACGGGCTCGAGGAGGCGGAACGGATCCAGTGGGCCGACGGTCTCGCGGCGCTCCTCGCTGCCGTCGCCGTCGTCGGAGCCCTGGCCTGGCTGCTGAGCGGGCACCGCCTGTTCGGCGGAACGGTTTCGATGGTGGGCGCCGCGGTCCTCGCCGTCGTCACGGGATTCGGAATGGTCTCGGCATCGGAACACCAGCACGCCGAGGGCGCCGCCGGTCACGACCACGGCGCGGTCGCATCCGGGGGCCACGCGCACGGGGCGAGCACGGTTGCGGTGAAGCCCTACGACCCGAGCCTCCCCATCGACCTCTCGGGCACGCCGGGGGTCACGCCCCAGCAGCAGGCCGAGGCCGAGAACCTCATCGCCAACACACTGGCCGACCTGCCGCGTTGGCGCGACCCCGATGTGGCCGACGCACAGGGCTGGCACTCGATCGGTGACCTCGTGACCGGCTACGAGCACTTCATCAATCAGGCGGCCATGAAAGACGGCCGGATTCTCGACTCCGACCACCCCGAGTCTCTCGTCTACGAGCTCAACCATCAGACGGGGCAGAAGGAACTCGTCGCGGCGATGTACCTGCTGGAGCCGGGAGCCACGCTCGACACCACTCCCGACTTCGGCGGCAACCTGCTCCAGTGGCACATCCACAACAACCTGTGCTTCACGCAGGAAGCGGCGCCCAAGGTGGGGGGCCTGACCAACCCGGACGGCTCCTGCAACCTCCCGCTGGTGAAGGGTCCGATGACCCCGATGGTCCACGTGTGGATCACCCCGCACAAGTGCGGGCCGTTCGCGGCGCTCGAGGGCATCCCCGGCGGGCAGATCAAGGAGGGCGAAACGGTCCTGTGCGATACGGCCCACGGCGACGCCTCGCACGTTCACAACTGACGGGACGGTCTATCGGTTCTCGGCCGACCGCCCGCCGATCGCGTCGGCGTACCGGTCACGGAGCCGCAGGCACGTCCTTCACCAGATCGTCGGTACGGGTGATGTGGCCGTTGACGAACGCCTCCACGTCGGTCCGTAGGGTCGTCGCTGATGACGCGCAGTCGACCGGCCCGATACCGTTCGCCGTCCGGTCGGGCGGAACCACGACCACCGGTTGCGGTGAGCCGAACGGGCAGGTCGGGATATTGAGGTTCACGACCGGGGCGGGACCGTCGCTCGGCGGGCGTCCGGTGAGTGCGGATCGGTTCTCCGCCAGCCAGGCGAGAACGGCTCGTACTCCGGAGGGGTAGTCGGGGACGGCCCCCAGTCCCTGGCTGACCGCGAGGGCCGGGATTCCCCGTGCGGCGGCGGTCCGGGCCGCACCGACGGTGCCGGAGACATCGATCACCACGCCCAGGTTCTGGCCCTCGTTGATTCCCGAGATGACCAGGTTCGGCCACTGTGCCCGCTCGGTGTCGTCGAGCGCGTAGTCGACGGCGTCGGCGGGGAAGCCGACGACCGCAGTCGCCGAGAAACCGTTCGCCGTCGTCGCCGGACTCGCAGTTACGCCGCCGGGGGTCGTTCGCGAGCCCGACCCGCTCCGGTTGCCGTCCGGTGCGACGACGGTGACCGCGGTGTTCGGGAGATCCTCGAGCGCTTGGACCAACGCGGCGATACCGGGAGCGCGGACCCCGTCGTCGTTCGTGACGAGCACGCGTAGCTCGGTCGGGGTGGCCGTGGTGGTCGACGGTGGCGTTGCGCTCCCACCGTCGGAGCCGCAGGCGGCCGTCGCGAGCAGCAGAATGCCGAGGAGGAAGCTCCGACCTCGGCGGCTTGCGGTCGGGATTGCGTGGCCCATCGTGATCTCCCGTCTACGCGGACGACGGGAACCTAGACCCCGGTCGCTTCCGAGGGGCGAGAATGGGTCGTACGACGAGAGGAGTCGCCATGCCCAGACTGCCCGGAGTGCCGCGCGACGAGGCCGCGCCCTCCGTCCTTCCCCTGTACGAGCTCATGTTCGGGTCACGGGATCCCGTCGCCGATCCGGGCACCGCAACGGGCGCGCCGGGCGATTGGTGGACGGTTTTCGCCCGCGTGCCGGCGATCTTCGATCACTGCGTAGCCGGTTTCGCTCTGTACCAGGACCCGCGTCGTCGGCTCCCGGCCTCGCTCCGCGAGCTCGGCCAGACCCGCGCCGGGTGGGTGGTGGGCAGTCGGTTCGTCTTCTCCCAGCACTGCAAGTCGTGTCGCACGGCGGGAATTCCCGAGGAAAAGATCGCGGCGATCCCGCACTGGGAAGTGGCGACGGTCTTCGACCCCGCCGAACGCGCGGTACTCGCCTACACCGACGCCTTGACGAGCGGTCAGGGCCGAGTTCCCGATGGGGTCTTCTCCGCCCTGAGCGCTCACCTCGACGACGACCAGGTCCTCGAACTCACCTACATCACGGCGCTCTACGCCATGCACGGGGTGATGTCGCGCGCCCTCCGCACCGAATTCGACGACGTGGACGATCCGGTCACCGAGGTGCCGGCGCCGGGAGCCGACCAGACGTTTCGCGTCTGATCGGAACCGCGGCGGAAGCGGGCCGGAATGCGGCCCGCCGGGCTGCTCTCCGCAATGCACCGAGCACGGGTCCACCCGCGACGAGAATGAGCGCGGCGGTTGTGGCGGCCCGGGGGATGTCGAAGCCCAGCGCAGTCGTGACGTGAAAGGTCCAGAAGCGGCCGAGGTTCTCGGCGACGGGGGCGCCCGCCACGAAGCCGAGACGGGTGCCGTCGGTTGCGTACGGCCAGAACCACATGTCCATGACCAGGCCGTAGAACAGCCCCGCGACGGCTCCGTACGCGGCGAGCAGAGCGATCTCGCGGCGGCCGCGGGCGGGAGGCAGGCATCCGGCGAGAAAGCCGACCCAGGCCGCCCCCAGCATCTGGAAGGGCAACCACGGTCCGACCCCTCCGGTCAGGAGAGCGGATGCGAACAGGGTGAGCGCGCCCTGAACGAAGCCGAATCCGCGGCCGAAGACCCGCCCACCGGGGACGAGGAGGAAGAAGAGAGCCGTGAAACCGGTGGCGCCCATGCCGGGGACCCGAAGCGCGGCGCCCGCCGCCACGAGGACGCCCAACACGGCGATCGCCTTGGCGTCGAGGATGCCCTCGGTGAGTTCGGCGAGGAGGATCGCCACGAGGAGCGGGAGCAGGAGCGCGAAGAGCCACGGAGCATCGGAACCGTGCGCACCATCGGCGGTGCCGGTCGGCGCTGCGGTCAACGGCCAGGTGAACGCCGCGATTCCCACGAGTGACGTGAACGCGAGCAGCAGTCCCGACCGCACCCGGAACCGGATCACGCCGTCGCCGCCAGGACTTCGTCGACGGTCAGCCACGGGAGCGGAGCGACGACTTTGGCGATCTGGGGAGCGAAGACCGGTGAGTGGCAGACGACGTCGCGAGCCGGCCCGTCGGCTACGACCTCGCGGTCGGCGAGGACGACCGCCCGGTGGGCGAGTTCGGCGACGAGCTCGACGTCGTGGGTCGCGCAGATGACGGCGCACCCGGTTCCGGCGAGTCCGCGGAGGGTCTCGACGAGCCGGGTCTTGGCGGGCAGGTCGAGACCCCTCGTCGGCTCGTCGAGCAGGATCAGCGACGGGCCGGGAGCGCACACCACTGCGAGGGCGAGGGCGAGGCGTTGTCCCTCGGAGAGGTCGCGGGGGTGCTGCTCGCCCGACACGCCGGGCGCGATCCGGTCGAGGAGCGTCCGCGTCGTGCCCGCCGCGAGTTCGTGCTCGCGATCGGCGGTAGCGCACTCGGTGGCCACGGTCCGCTCGTAGAGAAGCCAGCTCGGGTCGGAGGGGACGAGGGCGACGCGCCGTATCCGCTGCGCCGGTTCGGCTCGCTGCGGGTCGGTACCGAGAACCGCGATCGCGCCCGAAGCCGGTGAGCGCATTCCGGCGATAGTCGCGAGAAGGGTTGACTTGCCGGAGCCGTTACGCCCCATCAGCGCCACGATCTCTCCCTCGCGGACGCTCAGGTCCACCGAACGCAGTACCTCGCGATTTCCGTACCGTAGGGCTACCCCGTCGAGTCGGAGCAGCTCGGCGCCCGGATTCGGGGCGCGTCCCACGGGCGGCGCCCGGTGGGCGAGTCGGTCGCGAAGGTCGCCGGCCCGGCGACGGGCCTCGCGTACCGATACGGGGGTCGGGTTCCACCCGAGTGATCGCCCGAGCCTGACGACCGGCGGGGCCAGTTCGGATCCGGCCAGGATCTCTGCTGCGGCCCCGGCGCGCAGTCGACCGTCGGTGTCGATGTGTGCGGCGCCGGTGGCGTACTGGGCGACCCGCTCGAGCCGATGTTCGGCGATGAGCACGGTGAGGCCGAGATCATCGACGAGGCGGAGCAGGATGGCGAGTACATCCTCCGCAGCAGCGGGATCGAGCGCGCTGGTGGGCTCGTCGAGGACGAGCGTGCGGGGGCCGGCGGTGAGCACTGAGCCGATCGCGACGCGTTGGGCCTCACCGGAGGACAGGGTGGCGAGAGAGCGGCCGCGCAAAGCGGTGATGCCGAGGAGATCGAGGGTGTCCTCGACCCGTCTTCTCATCGTCGCCGGGGGGACGCCGAGGTTCTCCATGACGTACGCCAGTTCGTCCTCGACCCGGTCGGTCACGAAACCGCTCGCCGGGTGCTGGCCGACCGCTCCGACCACGGACGCGAATTCGCGCGGCGGTGCGGTGGTTGCCAGGGTGTCGACCAGTACCCGCCCCCGGAGTTCGCCCCCGGTGAAGTGGGGAACCAGACCGTTTACGGCACGCAGGAGTGTCGTCTTGCCCCGTCCGGTCGATCCGACGACGAGGAACAGTTCGCCGTCGGGTATCTCGAGGTCGACGTCCCGCAGCGTCGGTTCCGGCGCGCCCGGGTAGGTGAACGTGACGGATTCGAACCCGATCATGCCGAGTCCTCGGGCGGAGGGATCGGGGTGACGACCGCCGGGAGGAGGGCGAGCAGCGTGGCACCGGTGGCGAAGACGGGGAGCGGCGGGACCGAGGCGGGTACGAGGGGTGGCACCAGGGCCAGCGGGTCGATCCGTGCCGTGACCGTATAGGCCACGGCCACGATTGCGGCGACCAAGACCGTGAGCGATTCCGCCGCGCGCCACGGATCGGGCCGGTACCGGGTGCGGGGTGCGCCGGTGCGGACGATGACGACCGATGTTCCGAACGCGAACGCGGCGAGGAGGAAGGCGACCGGCGCGAGCGCGGGCACGCCGCCGAAGAGTGCGTAGGCGCCCGCGCCGGTGAGGACCACGGCCGCGAGGGTGGCTGCCGCCGCGACGCGACGGCGGGTCGACCCGAGGTCACCTCGGCGCCCGTAGCCGCGACTGTCCATCGACGCCGCGAGGGCGAGAGCCTGATCGAGGGCGCCCTCGAGGACCGGGACGGCTACGCCCCGGACCGCGGCCAGGCCCCGGTCGGGGCGGCCCCGGAGGCGACGGGCCTCGCGTACGCGGCGGGCCCCCACGGTGGCGAGCGGAGCGAACGAGAGGCCGACGGTGACGACGAGCCCGACCTCGTAGAAGGGAGCGGGAAGGGCCCTCAGCAGCCGAGCGGGACTGGTCAGGGAGTTGGCGGCACCCACACAGGCGAGCAAGGCCGCGAGTTGGAGGCCGGCGGCGACCGCCCCGACGAGAGCGGCGACGGTGACCGGTCCGCCGATGCTCGTGCCCGCCACCCATTCGGGAAGGGTGATCTGCGGCGTCGTGAAGAGGACGTTGCCCGGTAGCCGTTGCCCGAAGGCGATCTCGAGCACGACCCGGAGGGCGACGACGAAGACCCCGAGTCGGAGGAAGGTGGCGTAGCCCGATGCCCACGGGGTGTCGGGGCGCCGGGCGGCGACCACCACCCAGGAGACGGCGATGATCACGGCGAGCAGCAGGATGTTCGTCGTGCGCAGGGCGGCGTAACCGAGTGCGAGGGCCCAGAGCCACCACGCGAACGGGTGCAGGAGGCGTTCGGTCACGGACGGCGCCGACGCCGGGAGACGATGAGGCCCGCAGTGCCGAGGCTCACGACGAGAGCGGCCCCCACCGCACCGTTCGGTATTCCGCCACCGGCGGGGGTCGATCCGGCCGTGCCCGGGGGCGCCGAGGGCGGCCGCGAGGACGCAGTGCGCGGGCGCACCGAGACGATCGGGTGCGAGGCCGTGGTGGGGGTGCTCGCGGCGGTGGAGGTCGGCGGCGGTTCGGAGGAGACGGTGGCCGGGGGAGTCGGGCCGGGTCGCGCGGGCCCTGACGTCGGAACCGGGGTGGGTGCCGCGGTCACGGGGACGGTGGTCGGTGCGGGGCGGCACGTGGCGGTGGGATCCGGTGCCGCACGGGGGGCGGGATCCGAAGCAGTGCCCGTGCCCGCGGGGTGCCAGCGCCATCCTTCGGCGCTCGCGGCCGAGACACGGCGACCGGCCGGGCCTCCGGTTGCGTACTCCCAGGCGCCTGCGTGTCCGAGGTAGTAGGCCCAATAGGCATACGCACCGTTGCTGCGTACACCGCAACCCTCCGCCGGATATCCGTCGATCGCGCAGAGCAGGCCCGAGGCCGAATAGCGCGGGGCCGGGCGACCCAGCGCCCGCGCTCGGGCGGCGAGAACTGCAGCTCCGGTATCGCGCGTCGCGGCCGACACGCAGGTCGCCGTGGTAGTGGCGACATCGGAGAAGTCGACGATTACCGAGACCGCGACGGAACCCGCCGCGCAGGCCGGAGACGAGGCGGGTCCGGCGACGGGAGCGAGAGCGCCCGCCGCCACCACCAGCGCCGCAACGAGTCCGCGGGTCACCGGCGGCGGGCGGTGAGGTGCAGGACGATGCCGAGACCGAGGACGGTGAGGCCGAGGACCGGAATCCGGTTCGATGTTCCGGTGCGGGGGAGTTCGGGCCCGGCGCCGGATGCCGCGGTGGTCGTCGTGGTCGAGTCGGCCGGGACGGGAGCCGGAGGTGCGCACGGATCGGCGGCCAGGGGCCCGAGGGTCCGTGACGGAACCGGGAGCGGTGACTGCGCGAAAGCGATCACGGCGGCGTTGGTCGAACCGGCATCGGGAACGAGCGAGCCGTCGCTGCCCGGCTGGTACGCCACTCCTCCCCGGTCGGCGACCGGAGCCGAGCACGGGGCCTGAAAGCGGACGAGCGCCTCGAGTGCTTCGGTGTCGGCCGAGCCGTTCACCGTTCGCAGCGCCATCGCGACCAGAGCGGTCGAGGCGGCGTCCGTCTCCATGTCGGTGCCCAGGATGAAGCTCCAGCCACCGTTCGCGGCACGGGTGGCGAGGAGCGCGGAGACGCCGGCGGCGGCCGACGCCACGCGTCCGTGCGCACTGAGCGCCATCACCGCGAGAGCAGTCGAGTTGGAGTCGGGGCCGGTGTACGCGGCGGCGTCGGCGGGTGGACACGGAACGGATGTGTCGGCCCGGAAACTCGTCCAGAGGCCCGACGCGCACTGCTGGTCCTCGAGCCAGTCGAGCGCGAGGTCGTCGGTCTCGCCTGCCGCCCGGAGTCCGAGGAGAGCCAGGCCCTGCCGGTAGGTACCGTCGTAGGTCGGGTCGGCGAGGCCGAAGAGGCCGTCCGGACGGCGCAGGGCGACGAGGCGGGCGACGAGATCCCCGGGCGGGACCCCGAAGGCGCGCGGGTCGCGACCGCCCGCGACGACGGCTCCGATGAGCGTGCCGAGGCCGCCCGCCGAGTCGGTGCCGCCCTCGGTGGCGATGTCGTCGACGAGGGGGGCGAGGGCATCGAGCATCCGGTCTACGGCCTCTGCGCCACCGCCGGTCGCGACCAACGCCGACACCGCCTGGGCGGTTGCCGTCGGACTCGGCTGCGACGGGTCGGTCGGACTGGGCAGGAGCCCGGCGGGTGACAGCGAGTCGACGATCCAGCGGGCCCCCGACGCTGCGGGTCCGGGCGGCTGCGGTCCCTCCGCCGCGCCGGCTCCGCTCGCGAGGCAACCGAGAAGTACGGCCGCCGAGAGCAGCGTCGTCGCGAACCGAACCCTCGGGCGGGACGACGGTGAGGGAAGGATCATCTGCGGAACTCGTTTCCGTGGTCTCGGGGCACGGAAACGAGCAGCAGCGACCGGCCGGAACCGGTTGCCCCCTCCCGCAATCCGCGACGGTCTGATCGGAGCCGTTCCGTCGGGTATCCCGGCTCGCAGGGAACGGGCCCTGCCTACGGTTGCGGGTCAGCGCCGGACTTCGACCGGACTTCCCCCGTTTGGGAACGCCCCATCCGAGCACGCGCGCGGCAGTGGGGTCAAGGACCCTCCCGGGCGCGCCTACGGTTCGCCCGTGGATCTCCCCCCGGATGACGCTCGCGGGCCGGTCGCCGTCCGGCGCGATCTCGATCGGCACCGAGCCGAATTCGGCGCAACCGGGATCAGCGCCGTCTTCGCCGCGGAACCCGATCGGGTGGCGCGGATGACGCTCGAGGCAGCCGGGCTCAGCGCCGACTTCTCGAAGCACCTGGTGACTGCCGAAACCCTGCGATTGCTGGGCCGCCTCGCCGAAGCGAGTGGGGTGGCCGCGTGGCGGGACGCCATGTTCGGGGGAGCATCGGTCAATCGGTCGGAGAATCGGCCCGCCCTGCACACGGCGCTCCGCTTACCGGCCGGGAGTCGGCTCGTTATCGACGGAATCGACGTCGTCGCCGAGGTGCATTCGGTACTGGACCGGATGGGGGCGTTCGCGGCCGACGTCAGGGCGGGCGAGTGGCGCGGCGCCGACGGCCGGCCGATCCGCACGGTCGTCAACCTGGGCATCGGGGGATCGGACCTCGGTCCCCGCATGGCGGTTCGGGCGCTTCGGCGGTTCGGGGCCGGGGGTCCCGAGGTTCGCTTCGTCGCCAATGTCGACGGCGCCGATCTCGAGCGGACCCTCAGCGGTCTCGATCCGGGGGAGACGCTCTTCGTCGTCTGCTCGAAGACGTTTCGGACGACCGAGACGCTGGTGAACGCCCGCGCGGCGCGGGAGTGGATCACGCATGCCCTCGGTATCGATGCGATTTCGCGCCACTTCGTGGCCGCGTCGGCCGATCTCGCGGCTGCCGCCGGGTTCGGTGTCGACCCCGAGCGCGTCTTCGGGTTCGCCGAATGGGTCGGCGGCCGTTACTCACTGCCGTCGGCCATCGGCCTCTCGTTGATGCTCGCGATCGGTCCTGATGCCTTCGCCGAATTGCTCGCCGGGTTCCACGACATGGACCGGCACTTCGCCGCGATGCCGTTCGCTCGCAACATCCCGATGCTCCACGGTCTTCTGGCGGTCTGGTATTCGGGCTGGTTCGGCGCCGCATCGACTGCGGTGGTGCCGTACTCGGCCGACCTCGATCGATTCCCCGCCTACCTCCAGCAGCTCACGATGGAGTCCAACGGGAAGCAGGTGCGGCAGGACGGGTCGCCCGTGGCCGACGCGACCGCCGCCGTGACCTGGGGTGAAGCGGGGACGGACGCGCAGCACAGCTTCTTCCAGTTGCTCCACCAGGGCACGCGCTTCGTTCCCGTCGACCTCATCGGGATTCTCCGACCGTCTCACGATCTGGACGGGCACCATGATCTGTTGCTGGCCAACCTCATCGCGCAATCGCGAGCACTCGCCTTCGGACGCAGCGAGGCCGATCTGCGCGGCACCGGCTCCGACCCGGCGACGGTTCCTCATCGGGTCGTACCGGGCGATCATCCGAACACGGTGATTCTGGCCGAGGAACTCTCTCCCCGGATTCTCGGGGCGCTCGTGGCGCTCTACGAGCACTCGGTTTTCACCCAGGCCGTCGTGTGGGGCATCGACCCGTTCGACCAATGGGGAGTGGAACTCGGGAAGGAGATCGCCGACGTGGTCGCGAGTCGAATCGCGGGGGCGACGGGCGCCGCGCTCGATCCGTCCACGGAGAGTTTGGTCGAACGCGTGCGCTCAGCTCGACGCTGATCCGGGTCCGATTTCGCGAGTTTCGATTCGGTCACCCGTCGCCACGATGATCGTGGCGGTGAGCTCGGGCGGGAAGAGTCCGTGGTCGACCACGCCCGGACACGCGGCGAGGCGGATCGCGAGCGACGCCGGATCGCCGACCTCGCCGAGGAAGTCCGCGATCACCCCTCCGTCGGGGCTCGGCGGAGCATCGCGCAGGGAGACGGGACCGAGCGCGCGTACCGTCGCCGCGAGGCCGAATCGGTGCAACTCGAGCGGGATCGGAGCAGCGAGGCGGGGCACGACCTTCGAGGAATCGGCGATGACGACGAATCGATCGGCGGCCGCAGCCACGATCTTCTCGCGGGTGTGCGCCCCGCCACCGCCCTTCACGATCCAGCCGTCGGGCGCGATCTGGTCGGCGCCGTCGATGGCGAGGTCGAGGCGGTCGATGCCGACGAACTCCTCGACGGTCAGTCCGAGGCCGGTTGCCTCTTCTGCGGTCGCGACCGATGTGGCGACACAGCGGATCCGCGGGCGGATGCGGCCGAGCGCGACGAGGAGGTGGTGCACCGTGGAACCGGTGCCCAAGCCGACCGTCATCCCGTCGGTGACGAGTTCCGCCGCCGCCTCGGCGGCGAGCCGCTTCTCGACTTCGGCGGGGGTCATCGGACTCACCATTTCTCCTCCTCGGGCACGACCTCCATCGTGCCCGACGCGATGCTTCCCGACCGTGATCGCCTCCGGTCGAGGAAGACGAAGCAGACCGTTCCGAGGAGCGCACTCACGAGAGAGCCGGCGAGGAGGCCCATCGTCGCCTCCGTGGTCGCTGCCCCCGAGAGGGACAGGTCGGAAATGAAGAGCGCAACGCTGAGGCCGACCCCACCGAGGATCGCGACGCCGGCGAGGTCGCCCGCCGTGGTCCCGGCCGGCCTGACGGCGAATCCGAGGCGAACCAGGAGGGTTCCCGTGGCCGAGATCCCGATCGCCTTCCCGAGAACGAGTCCGGCCGCGACCCCGAGGCCGATCGGTTCGGTGAGGCCGCGCAGCGTTGCGCCGGTGATCTCGACTCCCACGGCCGAGAGCGCGAACAGCGGGACCACGAGCAGTGCCGTCCACGGATGGAGGTGGCGCTCCAGGCGCCCGAGAATAGCGGACTGTTCCGGGGTCCAGGCCGGGGTGAGGAGCCCGAGAGCCGCTCCGGCGAGCGTCGGGTGCACGCCGGCGTCGCCGAGGGCGAGCCACAGGGCCACTGCAGACGGAATGTAAGCGAGGGGACTCCGGAAACCCGCCCATCGGAGTGCGTACACGGATCCGACAGCGACGCCGGCACCGAGCAGTCCGGTGAGCCGGACGCCCCCCGACAGGAAGAACGCGATGACGAGGATCGCGATGAGGTCGTCGACCACGGCGATCGTGAGGAGCAAGGTCTTGGCCCCGGAGGAGACCCGGCGACCGAGTGCCGTGAGCACACCCAGTGCGAGCGCGGCGTCAGTGGCCATCGGGACAGCCCAACCGCCCCGACCGGGGCCTCCCGCGACGACGACGGTGAAGATTACGGCCGGGACCAGCGCACCGCCTATCGCCGCTCCGATCGGAAGCGAGGCCGCACGGGGACGGCGCAAGGCGCCGGTGGTGAGCTCACGTTTCAGCTCGAGTCCGAGGACGAAGAAGAAGACGGTCATCAAGCCTTCGCTCACCCAAGCGCCGAGCGTGTGGTCGATTGCCAACCGTCCGGATCCGATCGTCACGTGATGGGCCCAGAAGGCGGAGTAGGAATCCGGCGCCACGTTGGCCCACGCGAGCGCGCCGACGACGGCTCCCAGCAGGAGGATGGCGCCCGTCGCCTCGACGGCCACGAAGTCCTCCCCGAACGGCGGCGCGAGGCGACCGAGCAGGGGCCACCTGAGGTGTTCGCGTCTCGCGCTGTGGTTTCCGGACACGTCGCTCCTCCGTCGGCGACGCTAGCGAGCGCGCGAGCCCGCGGTTACCGTTGACGGATGACCTCAACCGTCGTGACCTTGGATCCGTGTCTCGGCCCGGCCGAGGCGGCCGCAATGGTCGAGCTGTGCCATCGCGCCGGGCCCTATCGCATGTACGGCGATCGCGAGCCGATCGACCATCCCGTGACCGCCGGGCTCGCTCAGCGACAGGATGCGCTCCAGCAATTCGTCGGTTCCGGCACCGAACACCCGGCGGCCCTTGCTGCACGGACGAGTTACTTCCGCGAGGAATTTGCGTACGGCACCCGGGAACTCGTCGCCGGAATCGGACCGTTCCTCCACCACGAGGCATTCATCGAGGCGGCGCGCGAGGTTCACGGTCGCCCGCTCGTGGAGCCGGCGATCGTCTACGGCAACCTGATGGTGCCCGGTCAGGAGCACGCCACCCACACCGATGTTCCCGAATTCCGTGGCGCCAACCGCAAGGTGCTCCCCCAGTGGCTCCTCGTCGTGATGCTCCACTCCGGGCTGTTCGAGGACCACCGCATGCCGATCGCGACGGGCATTGCGTGGTTCCACGACTGCGACGGCGGCGAACTCTCGTACTGGCCCGACGGCGCCGGATCGCCGCGCCGCGAGCACCGGGTGCGCTACGACACGGCGCTGGTGCTCGACACCGACTCGGTGTTCCACGGGGTGGAGCGGATCGGGGAAGTTGCCGCCGACGCTCTGCCCCGCATCCGTCCGGGCACGACGCTCGGCCCCGAGGACGGTGACTGGGTCCTGCGCAACGGTGCGGGTGACGTGCTCGGCCGGTATCCCTGGTCCGAGCTGCGTTTCTCGGTCTCCTGGAAGGCCTACTGCTTCGCCGACGAGCGCGAGCGGGATACGTGGCGGGACGGTTCCGACGATCTCACGATCGACGTCATTCTCGATCGGCTCGTCGCCGACCTCGTGGACCGGGACCGGGTCGCCCCCGACGTTGCCCGCGACCGTGAACTCGGTCTGATCCTGATCGACGAGTACATCCGGTTCCCGACATCCACAGGTTCGTCAACAGGTTGATCCTCTTCCGTTCCACAGGCTCGGACGCGTACGGTCGTTCCATGACCTACGTGGTGTGCTTCGAGGACGACACGACGACGCTGGTGGACGGCGCCGACGCCTACGAGCAGGAGGGTCCGTTGACGACCTTCTTCGCTCGCAATGGCGGCGGTCGCATCACGTCGGCGTTCAGTGAGCGGGTCGCGTCGTTCCGGACGAGCCGCATCGTCGAGGTCAGGCGGGTCGCCGTGGGCGAGCGGGAGCCCGTCGCGGTCGGTGCCGGATGTCACTCGTCGGCGAGATCCGCCTCGTCGACGACGACGTCCCAGCGCTGAGCGCAGTCGCCGCACAGGTAGACGAGAACGTCGCCGGGTTCGACGACGTCTTCGGGTCCGAGAAGTTGAGCCAGTGAGGCGCGCCCGCCGCACTCCATGCAGTCGATCCGCTCGGCGATCGCCATCGGGGTCGAGGGTACTGTGTCACGGTGCCTCTGCCTCCCGAACTCCGCGCCCTCGCGCAGAGGGTCAGCAACCGGGGTCGGTGGGGCCGCGACGATCAGCGGGGAACGCTGAACCTGATCACGACCGAGGCTGTGCAGCGGGGGCTCGCGTCCGCTCGTTCCGGTCGGCTCTTCTCGCTGGCGATTCCCTTCGATGCGACGGGCCCCCAGTGGGACACCGTCAACATGCCGGAGCGCATCAACCCCGAGTTGCGGACGCATACGGTGAACTTCTCGTTCACGGGCGACCCGGCCGACTTCACCACGAGCGACGACTCGTTCCGAATGGGGACCCAGGCGGCCACCCACTGGGATTCGCTCGCGCACGTCGGTTACGAGGGGGAGCTCTACAACGGGGTGTCGAATGAGGTCGTCTCGGCGGATGCGGGTGCGCGCCGACTCGGGATCGAGAACTTCGGGCCCGTCGCCACACGCGCCCTGCTCATCGACGTCGCCCGCCATCACGGAGTGGAGTGGTTCGAGGAGCCGTACGCCGTCACGACCGATGATCTCGACGCGGTCGTCTCCGCTGCGGGAGAGGTCGTGCACCCCGGCGATGCGATACTCGTGCGCACCGGGCAGATGGCGCACTTGCGCAGGGGCGACAAGCAGCGGTACTCGTATCCGTCGGCCGGACTCTCGACCGGCACCATCGAATGGTTCGCCGACCACGATGTCGCCGCCGTAGCGACCGACACGATCACGTTCGAGGTCTATCCGCCGTCGGATCCGAACTGTTTCATGCCGGTGCACATGATCCACCTCCGGGACATGGGGTTGGTTCAGGGTCAGAACTGGAACCTCGACGAACTCGCGGTCGATTGCGCCGCCGAGGGTTCCGTTACGTGCCTCCTGGTCGCGACGCCGCTTCCCCTGACGGGCGCGGTCGGCGGGCCCGTGGCGCCCACTGCCATCCGCTGAATCGGGGTCAGTCCTCGACGGGCGGGTTCGGCTGGAGTTCGAGGACAGGCACCCACGCGTGCGCCGGGGCGGTCACGAGGTAGACGACCGCCGCGCCGACGTCGGCCGGATCGAGGGTCTCGAAGTGTCTTTGCACGCCGAAGCGGTCCCACTGCGGCATCAGTTCGGTGAAGACCTCGGGATCCCAACCGTCGGCGAAGCCGGTCAGGGTCGGGCCGAGTCGGAGCACCGAGGCTCGTATCCCGGTGCCTTCGCACTCGAGCGCGACCGTCGCCGCGAAGGCTTCCACGCCGGCCTTCGTGGCGAGGTAAGTGGCGAGGCCGGGGCGCAGGTGAACGGTCGAATCCGACGAGATGAAGACGATGTCTCCCGGCGACTCCGGTCGCGTTCGCATCGCCGTCAGTGCTCGCCGGGTGACGAGAATCGCGCCGAGGAGGTTGGTCTCGACGATCGTGCGGTGTACGTCGGGCCCGAGGACGGTTACGTCGCCGGGGCGGGCGACGCCTGCGTTGTTGACGACCGTGTCGACCGGCCCGAATCCGGCCTCGACCGTGGCAAAGAACGTGTCGATCGAATCGGCGTCGCTCACATCGAGGTTTACGGCCAGGGCGCGTCCGCCTGCTTCTTCGACCAGGGCCGCCGTCTCGGCGAGGGCGTCGGTCCGGCGGGCCCCGATCCCGACGCTCCAACCCCGGGCGCCGAAGGCGACCGCAGTGGCGCGGCCGACTCCGGCCGAGGCGCCCGTCACGACCGCGACCCGGTCGGTCATCCGAAGTACTCGCCGCCGTTGACGTCGAGGGTCTGGCCCGTGATGACGCGTGCTCGGGGAGAGGTCAGGAAGACGACCGCCTCGGCGATGTCGTCCTGGGGCGGGATGAGGCGGAGCGGAATTCGACCCTCGATTTCGGCCCGGATTTCCTCGGGCGGGCAGTGCCGGGACTGGGACTCCCAGCCGATGTAGGTCTCGACGTTGGGCCCGCCGATCCAGCCGGGGGCGACGCAATTGACCCGTACCCGGTCGGGTCCGAGTTCGAGGGCGAGGGTCCGGGCCGCGGTGTGAACGGCCGCCTTCGACGCAGAGTAACCGCCCTCGAGTTCTCGAATCTTGCGCATGCTCATCGAAACGATGAAGACGATGGAGGCGTCGCCGTGCTCGCGCGCCGCATTCTTCAGGTGGGGAACGCACGCCTGGGTGAGGCCGAGCGTGCCCCACACGTTGACCTCGAAGATCTTTCGCCACTTGGCGAGGTCGACGGTCGCCGCGGGCTCGAAGGAGTCCATACGGAATGCGTTGTTGACCAGCCCGTCGATTCGCCCGTGGCGGTCGATCGTCGTCTCGACCAGAGCGGCGACTCGAGCGGGATCGGTGAGGTTGGTCGGAACGGCGGTTGCCCGACCGCCTGCGCTCGTGATCTCGGATTCCACGGAGGCGAGGTACTCGGCGTTGCGGGCCGCGAGCACGACCGTCGCGCCGTCACGGGCGAGCGCCCGAGCGTTGGCCTGACCGAGACCCGGCCCGACTCCCGAGACGATGACAACCTTCCCGTCCATTCGCATGGGCGCAGGTTGGCACACCGGGTGGGCAGTCGGGAAATGCCGGACGCGCGGTTCAGCCCGCGAGGCGCCCGCGGGCCATGCGCTCGCGGACCAACGGTTCGAAGTGCTCCAGCGGCAGGGTGTCGTAGTCGGGATCGAAGGCGACCTGGTCCCAGGCGTCGGCGAATCGCGCCGCGAGATCGAACCACTCCGCCCCGCGGTACTGCTCGCGGGCGTCGGGGTCGCCCCCGAAGTGGTGGTAGTAGTGCCGGCCCTGGAAATCCTGGTGAACCCGGATCATCTCGTAGACCTCGGTCCGCACGTACGGCTTGATGATGGCAGCCGCGATTTCGGGGTGGTTCGGGACGCTGATCGCCTTACCGATGTCGTGCAGCAATGAGGCGAAGACGACCTCGGGGTCGGCCCCGTCGCGTTCGGCGCGAGTCGCGGTCTGCAGGGAGTGCGTGAGCTGGTCGACGGCGAATCCGTCGGTGATCCCGGCCAGGGACCGGAGCAGTTCGAGAGTGCGTTCGGCTACGCGAGGCTGGTTCTCGGCGGTTTCGGCCCCGATGACGGCCCACTGCTCGGCCGTCGACTCGTCCATGCGGGTGAAGGTGCTCGTCATGCAGTTCAGGCTAGGCCAGGAGCGGTTCGAGGAGGGCCGTGAGTTCCAGGGGCCGGTCGCCCTGCACGCTGTGGCCCGAACCGGTGACGACGACCACTTCGGCGTCGGGTCGCCGCCGACGGAGTTCGGCTACATCGGCGTCATCGACGACGGGGGAATCGGCACCGCGAACGAGCAGGAGGGGGCCGGCATGGCGCTCGGCGGCGTCCCAGAGCGCGTCGAGACCGGGAACGACCGCCCCCGTGGGTCCGTCACCCGATCCGCGCCGAGGTAGGTCGTAGCGCCAGCGCCAGCGTCCGTCGGGCAGTTCGACCGCATTGTGCAGCACGCCCCGACGCAGGGACGCTTCGGTACGCGTCGGATTGAACGCAATCGTCCGCTCGAGGATCTCCTCGAAGGACGAGAAGTGCTCGGGGCCGTCGATGAACGCGGCGATCGCGCTCGACTTCTCCCGGTTCACGCCCGGGGTGACGTCGACGAGGACGAGGGACCGTACGAGGTCGGCGGCACGGTCGGCGAGGGCGAGTGACGTGAGGCCACCCAGGGACATCCCGACGACGACCCGGGCCTCGGGGGCGAGCGCCCGCACCGCGATCTCCACGGCTACGGCATTCTCGGCCGGCCAGTAGGCGTGGTCGTCCCGGTGGGAGGAGTGGCCGTGGCCGGGGAGGTCTATCGCGAGGAGGGGTCGATCGAGGGCGAGAGCAACCGTGTCCCAGGTGTGAGCGTTCTGGGCGCCCCCGTGGACGAGAACCAGTTCCGGGTTCCCGGAGCCCCAGCGGAGGGCGCTCACCGTTCCCCCGGGTACGGCGACCGACACGCGGGTCACGGTCGGCGGCCCGGACCACGGGATGCCGAACTCTTCGGCGTTCTCGGCGAGGAGGGCGAATTCGTCGTACACGGGACCAGTCGACTTCAGGCGGCGAGATCGGTGCAACCGCGCAGGTTCCGCCAACGAGCACGTGCGGCTTCGGCCTCGGCGCCCGAGAGCGGGACGGGTGAGCCCGAGCGGATGTAGGCGGGGGCGAAGCGGTAGTCGGTGATCCGCCGCCCGACGGCGGTTACGAAGAGCACGCCGGTCTCCGCCGCCGGGCCGGGCGGGGAGTAGAAGGCGAAGTTGCCGAGTCCGTAGGCGACGAAGCCTCGACCGAGCCGCCCCGCACCCTGGAGTCGGTGCGCGTGACCGCCTACGACGATGTCGGCGCCGGCGTCGACGAGAATGCGGGCGAGCCGCGTCTGGCGCTCGGTCGGACAGGTCATTCGCTCGGATCCCCAGTGGAGGAAGACGATCACCGTGTCGCTCGTACGGCGGGCGGCCCGAACCGCGGCAGCGAGCCGCGCCGCATCCTTGGCCGACGCCAAACCGGGTTGGCCCGCGGTCGCGGTCCACGACCGGATGAGGTGGTCGTCGAGCACCTGGGTGGCACCGAACACGGCGATGCGAGTGCCCTTGAGGGTCACGCGGTGGGGGGAATACGCCTCGCGGCTGTTCCGGCCGATCCCGACCACGGGATATCCGCTAGACCGCGAAGCGAGGATCGAGTCGGCGAGACCGGTCCGTCCGTAGTCCATTCCGTGGTTGTTGGCCATCGACGCCACGTCGATGCCGCCGGCTGCGAGGGCCGTCAGGGCCGACGGTGGTGCCCGGAAGTTGTACTCCTTGGGTTGGGGAATGCCTCGAGTGGTGACCGCGGTCTCGAGGTTGGCGACGGTGAGGTCGGCGCTCCCCAGGACGGGTGCGATGGACGCGAGCACCGAGGCCGGGTTCGCGTCGAGCTTGCTGCGCAGGACACCCTCGAAGTGGATGTCGCCCGCGAACGCGAAGGTGACGGGCGCGAGCGCTCGGGGTGGAGCCGTCTTCGGGGTCGGCCGGTTCGTGGTCGGAACCCTCGACTCGCGGCCGGTCGGCGAGTTGCGGCTCGGGTCGGTTTCGGCTCCGGCCCGGCCGCACGCGACGAGGAGCAGTCCGACGACGACGGCTGATGCGAACCGGTCTCGGTGCCGAGGCATCCGGCGAGGCTACTTACACTCGGAGGCGTGCTCCGCTCACCTCGGGCGTATCGACGCCTGGCCGTCCTGGTCCTCGTGCTGCTCATCGTGCTGGTGGCCAGCGGGGCGTCGGTCCGCCTCACGAACTCGGGTCTGGGGTGCGCGGATTGGCCGGCGTGCAGTGACACCGAGTTCATCGACGTGTCATCGCGGCACGCCGCCATCGAACAGTTCAATCGCCTGTTCTCGGGCCTCATCGGCCTGCCGATCGTGGCGTTGCTCGTCGCCGGATACCGGCGGCGTCCCGCCCGGCGTGATCTGGTCGGTCCGGTGTGGGGAATGCTCGCCCTCTTCGCGGCCGAAGCCGCGGTCGGGGGATTATCGGTTCTGCTCGAGCTCGCCTGGTTCAGTGTCTCCGCTCACTTCCTGCTCGCCGTCGGGCTCGTCGTCCTCGCTGCGGTAGCGGTGCGTCGGTCGGGGGCCGACGGGCCGGAGGGCGCGTCGGTGCCGTGCGAGCCGTGGCTCCGGCGTTCGACCTCGGTGATTCTCGGTGCGACGATCTGGGTTCTGGTGTGGGGAACGCTCCTCACCGCGGCCGGGCCCCACGGAGGGGACGAACTCGCCGATCGCCTCTCCTGGCCGATTCCCACGGTGGCGCGGATCCACGCCGTCTCCGTCGACGTTCTCGTTGCCTTCGTTCTCGGGGTGACGGTCGTCGCCGTGCGTCGGCGCTCACCAGCCCCCGTCATTCGTGGGCTGGGATGGGCCATGGCGGCGATGACGGCCCAGGGAGCGCTCGGGTACGTGCAGTATCTGAACGACATCCCGGCGACTCTCGTGTGGTTCCACGTCGTCGGCGCCACGCTCGTCGCTCTGGCCGTCTTCGAATTGGCGATGACCGTCGGCGTGGCCGGAGTCGGTACTCGGCGGGCCCGAGAGCGTTCGCCGGCCGAACCCGGAGGTGCGGCGTCGTTACCCTGAGTCGGTCGGGCGGGCGCCGGACGCGCCGGTGCGTACTGAGTGGGGGAAGCGAGGTGGTCGGGGTGCGAAAGGTTTCGACTGCCGTCGTCGGTCTCATCGTGACGGCCGTGTTCGCGACGGCCTGCGGGTCCGGAGGCTCGGAATCGGGTTCGCCGACCTCGACGACGCCGGCCCGGGGGAGCGGGGTACGCGACATCGCGTTGCCGCCGACGACGGTTCCGGTCGATCAACTCTGTACCGGGCCGAACGGGCCCGGCGGTCCGGTACCGAACGGTTCGAAGCCGGGGGACCTCGTCGCCGCGACCCGGTACCCGGCGACGGACGCTCAGGGCAATCCGGTTGCCGGCTATCCGACCGGCGCCACCGTCTCCCGCATCCTCTACGTCTCGACCGGTGCCGACGAGTCCGATCTGCAGTTGGTGTGCGGCTCCGCCACGATTCCGACGGCGGGCCCCCGCCCGGCCGCCGACGGTCGGGTGCGGGTCTTCGCCTGGGCCCACGGAACCCAGGGCCTCGCCCAGAGCTGTCTTCCGTCGACCCTGCCGACGACGAGCATCTGGGGTCCGATGCCGGGAGGGGTTCAAGCCGTTTCGTGGGGTTCGGGGAGCGGGAAGGTGACGGGCGACCCGGCCGACGGCCAACTCCAGTATGCGGTCGACCAGGGATGGATCTTCGCGACGACGGATTACCAACCCGTCGACACCTACGTTCTCGGTCGCGTCGCGGGTGCCAACGTTCTCGACTCCGTGAGGGCGGCCCGTCAGCTCGCCGCGGCGCAGTTCCCCGACTCGAGCCGAGCTCCGAGCGATGTCGTCATCGTCGGTCACTCGCAGGGCGGGCACGCCGCGCTCTGGGCGGGGCAGCTCGCCGACCCGTACCTCACGGCGACCGGAACGACATCCGATCAGATGCGTATCCGAGGCGTCGAGGCGCTCGCTCCCGCCGCGAACTTCATCGTGCGACCCGACGAGCAGCCCGGCACGGCCTTCGGCGACGGACTCGCCGATCGCGAGATGCAGCAGACGATCGAACTGATTCCCGGATACCCGTTGCTCGCGCTGCCGATAGGTCCCGTGTTGTTCTCGTACATCTTCGGCTCGTGGAGCCAGTTCTCGGCCGGGACGTCGCCGCGTGCGGGAAGCGCGACTCCGGTCGGACCGCCGACCGGCGCCCTCGACCTGTCGAAGATCGTGACGGCGGAGGGTGCGGGAACGGTCGCCAAGGTGCAGCCGCTCTGCCTCGGCGCGACGGACGGCATCGCGCTCGCCCTGGCGGTCGGGCCCTACCGGGACGCCAAGACCAACCGGATGCTCGTGCCGCCCGTGTGGAACCTCCCGACGAATTACACGGTCGGCGAGTACTTCGTCGGGGGGACCGATGAGACCTGCGCCACCGCGCCGCAGACGCTCGGTGGCTGGTGCGAGTGGATTCTGTGGAACATGCCGGGGCCGCTCGGGGTCAACCCCTTTCCGAAGGTGCCGACGAGCGGTGGGCGCCCGGTACCGCTTCTCATCGCGCAGGGGACGAGCGACACGGTCATTCACTGCGTCGCTCCCACCGATCTCCCGAGCGATGCGGTGCCGTCGACCGCCGACTGCACGTCGACGGCCCTCTTCGACGCGCTGGAGGCGGAGTACTGCCCCGCGGAGGGCGATACGACCAATCTCGCTCTGCGGCAATTCCGCGTGGCGCCGGGAAGTCCGGCCGACCACTTCTCCATTCCGGGTCAGATGGCGGCGCGTAGCCCGTCCGACCTCTCCTATGAGGGGTCGCCGTCGCAGGAGTTCGTGCAGGGTGCATTCTCCGGCGATCTCCCCGACACCTGCACGGCCGAGGTGCTCGACCCCTGAGGGGTCCGGGGTTCTTCCGGTGACGGCCCGACGGCGTCGTCCGGTGCCGGGGGATGTCAGGATGGGGCCGTGGAGGTTCACCTGGTCGACGGCACCTACGAACTGTTTCGTCAATATCTGGCTCCGCGTCCGGGTCATCGGGATCCCGACGGAATCGAGGTGGCCGGGGTTCGCGGGGTCGTCCAGTCGATTCTCGGCATGATCGAGGCGGGCGCCACGCACGTCGGAGTTGCCACCGACCACACGGTCGAGTCGTTCCGCAACGGGCTCTGGGCGGGGTACAAGACGGGGGAGGGCATCGATCCCGAGCTGTTCGGACAGTTCCCACTACTCGAATCGGCCCTCACGGCGCTCGGTGTCGCCGTCTGGCCGATGATCGAGCACGAAGCCGACGACGGTCTGGCGAGCGCGGCGGCGATCGCCGCTTCCGACCGTAGGGTCAGCCGCATCCTCGTGTGCACACCGGACAAGGACCTCGCTCAGTGTGTCGGAGGCAAGGTGGTGATGTTCGATCGACGGCGCGACCTGATCCTCGACACAGATGCAGTGGTCGCGAAGTACGGCGTGGTACCGGCCGCCATTCCCGATTGGCTCGCGCTCGTCGGCGACACGGCGGACGGGTTCCCGGGACTGCCCGGATTCGGAGCGAAGACGGCGGCGGCGCTGTTGGGTGTCTTCGGGACGCTGGAAGCGATTCCCGACGATCCCGCGGCCTGGTCGGTGCCCGGCGTGCGCGGTGCCACCCGCTTGGCGGCGGTGTTCGCCGAACATCGGGAGGACGCGGCCCTGTTCAAGGTTCTGGCGACGTTGCGGACCGATGCGCCGGTCGGCCGCCCCGACGACTGGGAGTGGAAGGGGCCCGGCCCCGAGTTCGCGGCCTGGTGCACGCGTCTCGGATCGCCGGGCTTGGCCGATCGGGCGGAGCGCGCCGCCCGGAAGAGGGGAGTGCGATGAGTGTCACCGTCGACCGCAGCCGACCGGGCATTGCTCGGGTGGTGCTCGATCGGCCCGAGCGCCTGAACGCCCTGAACCACGCGATGGTGCAGGGTCTCTACGACACGCTCGGCGAACTCGGCGAAGACCGGACGTGTCGCGTGATCGTCCTCACCGGAGCGGGTCGCGGCTTCTGCGCCGGCCTCGACCTCACCGAGGGGGCCAGCCCGCCGGGAACCGCGGGCCTCGGTCGCCCCCAGGCCGGATTGCGGGTTCAGGAATTCATCGCCGGTTTGGTTCCCCGCATGCGGTCGGTGCCGCAGCCGATCATCGCCGCGGTCAACGGGGCGGCATCGGGGGGCGGACTCGCATTGGCGCTGGCCAGCGACATCCGCATTGCCGGGGAGTCGGCTCGTTTCAACGTCGCGTTCATCAGGGTGGGTCTCTCGGGGTGTGACATCGGTGTCTCGTGGCTGCTCCCGCGTCTGATCGGCGCATCGAGGGCCTTCGAGATGCTGCTCACCGGGCGGATGGTCGACGCGGCCGAGGCCGACCGGATCGGCCTCGTGAGCCGGGTCGTCGCCGACGACCGGCTCGAGGAGGCCGCGCTCGCCACGGCCGAGCTCATCGTCGGCAACAGTCCGTTCGGGGTGCGCATGACGAAGGAAGTCATGTGGAGCCAACTCGAGATCGGTTCGCTCGAGGCGGGAATCGCACTGGAGAACCGCACCCAGGTGCTCTCGAGTTTCACGGGGGATCTGGTCGAGGCGATGGCGGCGTTCGCGGAGAAGCGACCGGCCCGATTCGGGGAAGGTTGATTCCGGTGCTCTCGGGGCGGACCGCGTTGGTCACTGGTGGCGGCCGCGGCATCGGGCGGGCCGTCGCACTCGGCCTCGCGGCCGACGGCGCCGAGGTCGTCGTCAACTACCGCCGGGACGAGGTCGCCGCGGCCGAGACCGTGCGCGCGATCGAGGGCCTCGGCGGCCGGGCGGTGGCGATCGCCGGATCGGTCGACGAGTACCCGCAGTGCGAAGCGATCGTAGATGCCGCCGTCGCGGCGTTCGGCAAGGTCGACATTCTCGTGTGCAACGCCGGAGTCGCGTCGTCCGGTCGTTCGGTCGCCTCGACCGAGCCCGAGGAAGTCGAACGTCTCTTCCGGACCCATGCCTTCGGGGCGTGGGCGTGCAGCAAACTCGTACTGCCCACGATGCGCGAGCAGGCCCGGGGTGACATCGTCATGATCTCGAGTGCCGCCACGGTGTACATGGCAGCCAATTCCGCCCCGTACAACATGGCGAAAGCGGCGCTCGAGGCGCTCGCTGCGGGTCTGGCGAAAGAGGAACGCCGAAACGGGATCCACGTCAACGTCGTGGCCCCCGGTCTGGTCGATACCGAGATGGGTCGTCGTCTCGTGAAGGGCGCGATGGGCGTGGACGACATCCGCTCGATCGACGCCGGAAGTCCGTTCGGCCACGTCTGCACGCCCGAGGAAGTTGCCGATGCGGTTCGCTTCCTGGTTTCGGAGCGAGCGGGATATTTGACGGGGCAACGCATCGGGGTCGACGGCGGACCGTTCTGAGCTCCCGAGTGTTCGTCTTCGTTGCAGTCTGGATCGTCGTCGAGGTCCTCGTGGCGGCTTCGGTCGCCGACGTCATCGGGATCCTCCCGACCCTGGGCGCACTCGCGGCCGCGTCGATGCTCGGGGTCGTAGTGGCGTACGCCGCCGGCCAGGATGCCTTCGCCCGCGTCGTCGAAGGGGTCGGCGCCGGTCGTATGCCGGGAGACGAGCTCATCGACGGCGCACTGGCGCTCGCCGGGGGAGCCCTCCTCGTCGTCCCCGGATTCGTCAGTGCGGTGATCGGGCTGCTCGTCCTGATTCCCGGCGTGCGCACCGGACTCCGGGGGATCGTCCGGAGGCGGATCCGCCGACGGCTCGGAATGCCGGGCGACGAGGACCGCCGGCCGCCCGGGGACGTGATCGACGTCTGAACCCGCCGACCGCCGGCCGACGTCAACCCCGCAGGATCTCGGTTGCGACGGCGCAATTCGGGCGGAGCGCGATTTCGGAAGCGGGGGCACTGCCGCGCGGGCCGGTGGCGCGATCGAACCGGTGGTTCGGGACGAGCCGGTAGTCAGGGCCGGCGGCGTCGCCGATGCGGCGGGCGAGGGCGCCGGGCAGACAGTGGCCCTCGGGTACCACGAGCCAGGAGCGGGTCGGGGCGAGCGCCGCGAGCAGATCCTCGGTATCGGCCGAGACGAGGGCGCCGTCCGGTCCGAGGACGAGTGCGGGTACGAGCAGAACCGCAACCGGTCCGGCCGGGGCGGCCCAGGATTCGAGCACCCGCACGGTGCGATCGGTCAGCCGATGACGTAACGCTCCGGTGGGGTCGGCCCCCCGAACGCGGTACACGACGATCGGCAGATCGGTCCGCTCGGCGCAGGCCTCATCGATGGCCCGGGTCCAGCCGAGGGTGGCGACGATTCCGCCCTCGGGGACGAGGGGTAGCGCTCGCCCGAGGTTCCGACCGGTGGGATCGGTTCTGAGCGCCTCGACGACGGTCTCGGCTTCGTCGGCGGGATCGGCCGCCGTCAGGAGCCGGCTGCACGCCCAGAGCAGGCCAGGATCGGCCGGGTGATGGGCGATGACCCGGCGACACGCCACGACGAGAGCAGCCGGTTCGGACGAATAACCCGCGAGGGCCGCGGCCGCCGCCGCGGCGAGGTCATCGCCGGACCCGCGACGCGCGAGCGCCCGCAAGCGCTCCGCCGGGGTCACGTCACCCCACACCCCTCATCCGTTTCCGGGGCTCGGGAAGCGAGTGCGGGCCCGGAGCGCAGCGGTGGCCCCGGCAATAGCGGGAGCCGCGGCGGCGACGACGGTGAGCCCGCGGACGTCTCCCGCCAACTGCATGCGTCCTTCGGCGAGGGCGGCCTGGGCGCTCTCGAGGCCCGACGCCAAACGCAGGGCCGTCGCTCGATCGCAGCGGACGATCACCGCGGGTTCGACGGACTCCGCCTCGACTCCGTTGATCGCCGTCAGGGCACCGTCCCGGACCGCGACACCGAAACGGGCTTCGGAGGGCTCGCCGTCGATGACGAGGAGGGCGGAGCCGTCGCCTGCGCCAGGGTCGACGACCGTCTCCGCCAGAGCGGACGCGAACGCTTCCCACCAGGACGGCGACAGGAACTCGAGCACACGCGCACGGTAGGCCACGACCGGCGGAGGGCGCGTAGCCTGCCCCGGTGCCTCCCGTCGTTCCCGCCACCGCAGCGTTCCCGGCCGCGCTCCGTGCGCCGGCCGATGCCGTGGCGGCCCGGATCGATGCCCTGCTCGGAGCCGAGGCCGCCCGGTGGACGGATGTCGATTCGGCCCTGGCCGAACCCTTCGCCGCTCTCCGGGCCTTCGTCGCCGACGGGGGCAAGCGGCTCCGACCGGCGTTCGTTCACACGGCGTTCACCGGGGCCGGGGGATCGCCACTCGACCCGGTCGCGATCGATGCGGCCGCAGCAGTCGAGCTCGTACACACCTTCGCCCTGGTCCACGACGACGTGATGGACGGCTCACCGACACGGCGCGGGGCCCCCTCGCTCCACCATCGCTTCGCGGCCCGACACGAGGCCGATGGTGATCGGGGCGAGGCCCGCCGGTTCGGTGAGGGATTGGCGATACTCGTCGGCGACTTCGCGATCGTCTACGCCGACATCCTGATGACGGACGCCCCCGACCGGGCCCGACGCGTCTACGACGAACTCCGGATCGAGCTGTGCGTCGGGCAATCACTCGACCTGATCGCGACCGCCCGGGCGAGTACCGATGCCGGCACGGCCCGGCGCGTCGCGGTCTACAAATCGGGCAAGTACACCGTCGAACGCCCGCTTCACCTGGGTGCCGCGCTGGCCGGACGACTCGACGAGACCGAGGCTTCGCTCTCGGCGATCGGCCTGCCCCTCGGGCGAGCGTTTCAGCTGCGGGACGACGTCCTCGGCGCATTCGGTGAAGCCGAAGCCCTCGGAAAACCGGTAGGTGACGACCTGCGCGAGGGAAAGGCGACACCCCTCCTCGCTCTCGCTCACGAACGCGCCGATTCGGGTGGACGAGCCGTGCTCGGACGGGTCGGCGGGCCCGACCTGGGTTCCGACGACATCGCCCGGATTCGAGAGGTGATCGTCACCTCGGGGGCTCTCGATGCGGTGGAGCAGGAGATCCGCGAACTGGTCGAGGCTTCCCGGCGCGCCATCGACCGGGCCCCCCTCACCGATGCGGCTCGGGCCGATCTCCACGAACTCGCCGGCTACGTGGCGTGGCGGGACCGGTGAGCGGGCCCGCGATCCGGGTCCGCGGCCTGGTGAAGACGTACGGACGCCGACGCGCCGTCGACGGACTCTCGTTCACGGTCGAACGGGGCGAGGTGTTCGGTCTGCTCGGACCGAACGGGGCCGGTAAGACGACCACGGTGGAGATCCTCGAGGGCTACCGGTCCGCCGATGCCGGTGACGTGGAGGTCCTCGGTCTCGACCCCGCCGGACGCGGTCCGGAACTGCGCACGCGGATCGGCGTGATGCTCCAGGAGGGCGGTCTCTACCCGGGGCTGCGCCCGCCGGAATTACTCCGGCTCTTCGCGGCGTACTTCGACGATCCCGACGATCCCGAACGGCTCTTGACGCTCGTCGGTCTCGACGACGTGCGATCGGTCCCGGTGCGTCGCCTCTCGGGTGGACAGGCCCAGCGCCTGTCGCTCGCCGCTGCGCTCGTGGGACGGCCCGAGGTGTGCTTCCTCGACGAACCGACGGCAGGTATGGATCCCCACGCGCGCGTCGCGACCTGGGACATCGTGCGGGGCCTGCGGGAGGCGGGAGTCACCGTGGTGCTGACGACCCACGGCATGGACGAAGCCGAACAGTTGTGCGACCGGGTGGCGATCATTGATGCCGGGCGACTCGCGGCGATCGGCACGCCGGCCGAACTCATGCGAGGAACGGCTTCGGGTGAGGTGTGGATCGAGACCTCGGAGGCGGTTGACCGAGCCGCGCTGGCCGCAGCCCTCGGACTCGCCGTCGATGCCGTGCACGAGGTCGGCGAGAACGAGTACGTGGTGACCGTCGTGATCGGGCCCGAGGTCGTCTCGGCGCTCGCCGCACACCTGGCCGGAGCCGGGGTGACCCTCCTCGGTCTGCGGTCGGGCCGCCGATCGCTCGAGGAAGCGTTCTTCCACATCACCTCGGGTGGAGCGGGAGAGCGCGCATGAGGCGCCGAGCGGTAACCGCGCAGGCTCGGACCGAACTGCTCATGCAACTGCGCCGGGGTGAGAACCTCGTCGTCACCCTCGCGATCCCGCTCGGGATTCTGGTGTTCTTCGCCAAAGTCGACACCGTGGCCGCCGAGGGCTACGACCAGCCGCTCGACTTCCTCGTTCCCGGAGTGCTCGCTCTCGCGGTGATGGCCGCGGCCATGGTCTCCCTCGGCATCGCGACGGGTTTCGAGCGCCGGTACGGGGTGCTGAAGCGTCTCGGCGCAACGCCGCTCTCGCGGGCCGGATTACTCCTCGCGAAAACCGCGACGGTCGTGACCTTCGAAGCCCTGCAGATCGCCCTCATCGTCACCGTCGGCGCACTGCTCGGATGGAGTGTCCCCTCGGGATTGCCGGTCGCCCTCGGTTGCCTGCTCCTCGGCACGGTGGCCTTCGCGGGGATCGGATTGCTCATGGCCGGAACCCTGCGGGCCGAGGCGAATTTGGCGGCCGCGAACGGGCTGTTCCTGGTGCTCCTCTTCCTCGGTGGGATGGCCTACCCGCTGGAGCGCCTTCCCGACGGTGTCGCCGCGTTCGCTCGGATGCTCCCGGCGGCTGCTCTGAGCGAGACGGTACGGGCCGGCCTCACCGGATCCGGTTTCCCGGCCGGGGAGTTCGTCGTGCTCGTCGCCTGGGCCCTCGCGGCTCCGCTCGCCGCGAGTCGCTGGTTCAACTGGGAGGAGTGACCCCCGGTGCGATCCGGGCCAGTCCGGGTCGTAGATCGGCGGGCCGGACCCCGCCGTACACCGGGGGGCTCGCGATCCGGCCGTCGGCGTCGATGAAATACGTCATCGGGGGACTGCGGACTCCGTAGGCCCGAGCGACGGCGCTCTCGGTGTCATCGTCGATCAGGGTCGGGAAGGTGACGCCGAGGCGGCGAACGAAGGCTCGGGCGTCGCCCGGCGAATCGCGGAACGTCACGCCGACGACGGAAACTCTCCCGTCCCGGGCGAGCGACTCGAGGACGGGCATCTCCTTCTCACACGGACGGCACCACGAGGCGAAGAAGTTGACGACGACCGGGCGGCCTCGGAGGTCGGCCAGACGAAAGGTCTCGCCGTCGGTCGTCGGGAGCGTGATGGCGGGCGCCGGTGCACCGACAACGGCCCGCGACGGATCGAACGGTCGGGGGCCCGGAGCGGTCGTCGGGGTCCGGGACGGGGGCGCATCGCTGTCGCCCCGGGCCAGCGCGAGCAGCGCCACGGGAACGATCACGGCGAAGGCGGCGACGATCAGCGTCGCACGATTCCTTCGCGATGGCTCAGCCGATGAACGGGTCGAGGGCAACGGCCGCGAAGAGAAGCGTCAGGTAGATGTTGGACAGCGTGAAGAACCGGATCGCCCGCTCCGGGCTCGGGTCGCGGCGGAGTGCAAACGCCCGGTAGGTGAAGACGGCGCCGAGAACGAGCGCGGAGATCGCGTACACCCGACCGAGCTCGCCGGTTGCCGTGAGGGCGAAACTGCAAGCGACGGTGAACATCGCGTAGGCCGCGATCTGACGGGTGGTGGCGTCGACGCCGCGTACGACGGGGAGCATGGGAATCCCGGCGGCCGCATAGTCCTCCTGGTAGCGGAGGGCGAGCGCCCAGAAGTGCGCCGGCGTCCACATGAACACCAGTGCGAAGAGGAGAACGGCGGGAAGTCCGATGCTGCCCCGCACCGCCGCCCAACCGACCATCGCCGGTACCGCTCCGGCCGCGCCGCCGATCACGATGTTCTGGACCGTGCGCGGTTTGAGCCAGAGCGTGTAGACGAACACGTAGAACAGGGTGGCCGACAGGGTCAGCGCCGCGGCGAGCAGATTGGCCACGGTCGCGAGAAGCACGAAGGCGACGACGTTGAGCCCGATGCCGAACCAGAGCGCTCTGCCGGGTTCGACCTCTCCTTGCGGGAGCGGGCGACTACTCGTGCGGCGCATGAGTCGGTCACGATCGCGTTCGATCCAGCAGTTGATCGTGTTGGCGCCGCCGGCGGCGAGGGCGCCTCCCACGACGACGGCGGCCACGAGGGCCGACCCCGGCCAACCGCCCTCGGCGAGGATCATGGGCGGCACGGCGGTGACGAGCAGGAGCTCGATGACGCGGGGCTTCGTGAGTCGGACGTAGGCGCCGATGCTCGCCCGCGTACGCGCCGCCGGGCCGGCGGTCACCGGGGAGGTCATGGGCCGGAGCGGATCGTCGTCAGGAGACGACGATCTTGCCCTTCATGCCGGCCTGGGCGTGCCCGCTGATGGTGCACAGGAAGTCGTAGGTACCGGCCTCGAGCGTGATCGTTCCCGTCGCCGTCTTGCCCCGACCGGGCGTGTCGAGGAGGAAGTCCTCGCCCTCGATCGAGAAGTTGTGGGCGATTGCCCCCTTGTTGACGAGTGTGATCGCGAGGGGTCCGGCCTTCGCCTCGATCGTCTTGACCCCGAATCGGATGTCGTAGGCACACACCGTGATCTTGCCGCCGGCCGCGACGGCCGTTTCCGTCGGCTCGGGGCAGGGGGGTCCCGATGACTCGCTGCCGCCACCGCACGCGGTGAGGCCGAGGGAGAGGGCGAGGAGCGTGAGAGTGAGGGTGAACCGGCGCACGGGGTGAGGCTAGCCAGCGGTCCCGGGGGCGCTCCGCATCGGGTCGGAGGGGTTCGCCCGGGCTCCGGTAGCGTCGGGTCATGGCTCGACGCGTCGAGAACGACGCCACCCACGCGGTACGGATGGTCGCCGATCGGATCCTCGTGGTTCCGTCCCGGGAGGCGGGCGAGCGCAAGTCGCGAGCCGGCATCCTCATCCCGGCGACGGCCGATGTCTCGCGGCGTCTGGTCTGGGCCGAGGTCGCGGCGGTGGGTCCGACCGTCCGGTCGGTCCAGAACGGCGACTCCGTCCTCTTCTCACCCGAGTCGGGTTTCGAGGTCGAGATCCGGGGTGAGGAGTACCTCATTCTGCGGGAGCGGGATGTTCACGCCGTCGCTTCCGCCGACAGCGACGGGGGCTCGGGCCTCTACCTGTGATCGATCCGGCCACCGCGCTGCGCCTCGACGGGCGGGTCGTCCTCGTGACCGGAGGCACCCGCGGGATCGGGCGGGCGACGGCCGAGGCCTGCGCCCGGGCGGGAGCCGCCGTCGCGATCGTCGCGCGGAAGGATGCGGAACTCACCGAGGCGGTGGCGGCGCTTCAGGGTCTCGGAGTGTCGGCGATCGGCGTTTCCGGATCGGTCGGCGATCCGGCCGTCGCGGAGGAGGCGACCCGTCGGTGCGTGGCCGAGCTCGGCCGCTGCGACATCGTCGTCAACAACGCAGCCGTCAATCCGGCGATGGCCCCCCTGATGGACGTCGACCTCGGTGCCGTGGCCAAGGTGCTCGACGCGAACCTCGTCGCGCCTTTGCGCTTCGTGCGATCGGCGTGGACGGTCTGGATGCGGGAGCACGGGGGAGTCGTCTGCAATGTCGTGTCGGTCGGCGGCCTGCGGCCGGGGCCCATGATCGGCGCCTACAACGTCGCGAAGGCGGGGTTGATCCACCTCACCCGCCAACTCGCTCAGGAGCTCGCGCCGGGAGTTCGGGTCAATGCGATCGCACCGGCCCTCGTGAAGACCGACATGGCCCGGGCGCTGTGGGAGCCGCACGAGGCGGCGATGGCCCGCAGCCACGCCCTGGGTCGGCTCGGTACGCCCGACGACATCGCGGCCGGAGTGCTCTACCTCGTCTCCGACGCGTCGTCGTGGGTGACGGGCGAAACCCTCGTCGTCGACGGGGGAATGGGCGTAGCCGGTCGCTGATCCCGGGATCGGATCAGGGGCGGCGCAGGCGGGTTCGGCCCAGTTGCACGGGAACCTCGGCCGGATGGGGCAGCGGCGGCGCGACGGCCCGGCGGGCATCGAGGTAACGAGCCACTTCCTCGTACACGGCGTCGCCGAGCATCCGGCGCAACTCGGCTTCCATCGAACGGTAGACGGGCTCGTTACCCGTGAACGCCTCGGGAGCCTCGGTGCACCACCACGCGAACTCCTCACCGCCCTCACCCCAACCGTCGCGGCCGAACTCGGAGAGCACCGTGGTCGTCGTGCCGTCCTCCTCGTCGCGTTCGACGGCGCGGAGCGGAAGTTGCCAGCAGACCGTGGGCTTGAGGTCGGCGAAGTGCTCGCCGGTGCGTTGGGCGTGGACGTGAAGGGCACAACCGGGGCCGGCCGCGAAGCCGGGGCGATTGAGGAACACGCACGCGTCCCGGTGGAGGCGCGTACGCCACTCACCCTTGCCCGCGTCGACCCAGATGCCCTTCTTCAGGCCGACGGAGCGGAACTGCCAGATGTCGGCGCCGACCTTGCGGGCGATCCGTTCGACCCGCGCCTTGACCTTGCGATCCGATTCGTACGCGCCGTAGGAGCAGCACCCCTGGGCGAGTTCGGCGGTGGGCTCGGTGAGAACGCCCTGACAGCACTCACCGAAGACGCACCGCCACGACGAAGCGAGGTAGGTGACGTCGATCTGCCACTGCCGACGCTCCTTACCGGGCACCGGAATCGTTATCCACTCGCGTGATGCACCGGCCATCGAGCGGCGAACCTACTCGCTAGGCTCGCCGTCATCGCGAACACCGCCCTCCTCGCCGACCTCGCCGATGCGCTCGGAGCCGATCGGGTCAGCGCCGAGCCGCTCGAGTTGGCGTTGCACTCACGCGACGCCGGCGTGAGCATTGGGCGGGCCGCGGCAGTGTGCTGGCCGCGGTCGACGGCCGAAGTCGCAGCGGCGGTACGGATCGCCCGCCGCCACGATCGGCCGTTCGTGGCGCGGGGGAGCGGAACCGGCCTGGCCGGGGGTGCGGTGCCGATCGGGGATCCCGTCGTCATCGTCACGACCGCCATGAATCGGATCCTCGACATCGATGCGGCCGCGGGGCGGGCGTGGGTCGAGCCCGGAGTGGGCAATCTCGATCTGTCGCGGGCCACGGCCGGTTTCGGACTCCACTACGCGCCCGATCCGTCCTCCCAGCAGGCCTGCACGATCGGTGGCAACGTCGGTACCAACGCCGGGGGTCCGCACTGTCTGGCCGAGGGGGTGACGTCGGCCCACGTCCTGGCCGTCGAGGTCGTGCTTCCCGATGGTTCGGTTGCGGTACTGGGGGGAGAGGCCCCCGATCAGCCCGGATACGACCTCCGGGGGTGCTTCGTGGGGTCCGAGGGCACGATGGGGATCGCGACGCGCATCCTGGTCCGCCTCGTCCCCGACCCCCCGGCGGTGACGACCCTGCTGTGTGCATTCCCCGATGCCGAGCGCGCAGCGGCCTGCGTGAGCGGGATCATCGCCGCAGGAATCATCCCGGCCGCGATCGAGATGATGGACGCCCGGATAACCGCAGCCGTCGAGGATTTCGTCGGGGCCGGTTACCCCCGGGACGCCGGCGCGGTGCTCCTGGTCGAGATCGACGGCTTGCCCGGTGGTGTCGCCGAGATCGGTGTCGCCGTCGCCGGAATCGCCGAGGCGAACGGCGCGACCAGTGTCCGCATCGCCGCCGACGAGGCCGAACGGGCTCTCCTCTGGAAGGGGCGCAAGACGGCGTTCGGCGCGATTGCCCGAATCGCCCCCGACTACTACCTCCACGACACGGTGGTTCCCCGAACCCGTCTGGTCGAGGTGCTGCGCCGCGTCTACGAGATCGCCGAGGCGCACGACGTGCTCGTGATGAACGTGTTCCACGCCGGTGACGGAAACCTCCACCCCCTGCTCGTCTTCGACGGCCGCGAACCGGGGACGTGGGAACGGGTCCGGGCGGCCGGATCCGAGATCCTCGAAGCGTGCGTCGCTGCCGGTGGGGTGCTGAGCGGTGAACACGGGATCGGACTCGAGAAGCGGGACCTCATGAATCGGGTGTTCACGGCCGATGATCTCGACGTTCAGGCCCGACTCCGTGACGCGTTCGATCCCGACGGCTTCGCGAACCCCGAGAAGGTATTGCCGAGCGGTAGTCGCTGTGGGGAGATGGGCCCTATCCCGGAGGGCACGTGGATCTGAGATCCGTGGCCGGCGCGGTTGCACCGGTCGGGGCGCGGACGCAATGGGAAATCGGCGGACCCCCGCCGAGCGCTGCGGCCGAAGTCCGGGCCCCGGACGGGATCACGGTGTGGGAACCCGACGACCTCACCGTGACGGTCGGAGCCGGGACCGCGTTCGCCGACCTCGCCGCCGAGCTCGCGACTCGGGGTCAGGAGGTTGTTCTCGATCCGGTCGACGAACGAGCCACGGTCGGCGGGATTCTCGCCTGCGGATGTTCCGGGCCGCGGCGCCTCCGCCTCGGTCCCGTTCGCGATCAAGTTCTCCAGGTCTGGCTCGCGTTGGCCGACGGCCGCACCGTTCGCGGGGGCGGTCCGACCGTCAAGAACGTCACCGGGTACGACCTTCCCCGGCTGGTGGTCGGCTCCCTGGGCACTCTGGGTGTGATCGAGCGGGTGACGCTCCGGTGCCGGCCCCGACCCGAGGCATCCCAGTGGTTCACCGGCGGGCGGGCGGCGGAGAGCTTCCGGCCGGCGTCCCGTCTCACCGACGGCGGCGCCGAAACGGTTCTCCTCGAGGGTCGTCGCGTCGATCTCGAGGCTCAGGCACGAGATCTCGGTCTGGTGCCGGTCGCGGGGCCCCCATCGATACCCCGGGGTTCGCATCGGGGGAGGGTGTCGGTCGACCCGGGACGGCTCCCGGCCCTTCTCGAAGTTCTACCGGCCGACGTCCGGTTCCGGGCCGAGCCGGGGATCGGCACGGTCCTCGTCGCGTCCGATGACGCCGCAGCGGTCCTGGCCGTCCGGGACTCGGCCGCACTCCTCTCGGGCTGGATGTTGCGAGAGGCGGGATTGCCCGGAGACGACGGCTTCGGGACCGCGCTCCCGGTCGCATCGCTCGCGGCCCGGATCAAGGCTGCGTTCGATCCCGGGAACCGGATGAACCCCGGTCGGCTGCCCGTCGCTCCGCCGCCCCCTACGGTTGCGTCGTGAGCGAAGGTCACCTCGGCCTCGATTCCGATGAGCTCAACGCCTGCGTGGCGTGCGGTCTGTGCCTCCCGCACTGCCCGACCTACCGGGTCTCGGGTCGTGAGGTCGACTCGCCGCGGGGTCGTATCGCGGCGATGCGACTCGTCGAAACGGGAGCCGCGCCGATCGACGCTGCGTTCCGCGACGCCATGGAGGCGTGCGTGGGCTGCCGGGGTTGCGAGGCGGCCTGTCCCTCGTCGGTGCCCTTCGGCCACCTGATGGTCGGAACCCGGGCTGCACTGCCCCCGGCCCGGTCGGTAGCGCGACGGGCCGTGGAGCACTTCGGTTATCGGTTCGTCCTACCGCGGCACCGCGTACTCCTCCTGACGGCGCGGGTACTCGGGGCGTTGCGCCGGCTACGACTCGTGCCCCGGCGATGGGGCATCCCCCCTCTTGCCGTATCCGAGATGCGTCCGCTCCGCCTGCCCGTCGGCGGTAACCCCGACGTCTGGCTCTTCACCGGTTGTGTGATGGACGCCTGGATGCGCAGTACCCACCGGTCCGCGGCCCGGGTGATCGGGGCGACGGGAGCATCGGTCGCCGTACCAGCGGCAGGGGGTGCCTGTTGCGGGGCTCTCCACCACCATGCGGGCCGACGCGACGAGGCCGAGCGCCTCGCGGCGCGGGTCATGGCGTCGATGCCGGGTTCGGCGCCGATCGTCGTCGACAGCGCCGGGTGCGGAGCGATGCTGAAGGAGTACGGCGAACTTCTGGGTACCGAGGCCGCACGGGCTTTCGCGGCCCGGGTCCACGACTTCGCCGAGTGGGTCGTCGCGGCGGGGACTCCGCAACTCGTACCCGCCGGTCGCTCGCTCGTGGTCCAGGATCCGTGCCATCTCCGGCACGTCCAGAAGGCCCACGAGCCGGTCCGAACCCTTCTCGCCCGCGCGTATCGTCTGGTCGAGACTGCGGACGATGCGCTGTGCTGCGGGGCCGGCGGAGCGTTCTCGTTGCTGCGACCGACCGAGGCAGCAGCGATCCGCGACCGGAAGGTCCTCGCCCTCCGGGCCGCCGACCCCGAGGCGGTCGTCGTATCGGCGAATCCCGGTTGCGTCATGCACCTCCGGGCCGGAGGGCTCACGGTGGCCCACCCGGCGGATCTGACGGCGGCGGCACTGCCGTGAGTGATCGCGAGGAGGTGATCCGAGAACGGCTCGAAGGCATCGCCGAGGATCTTCGCGAACTCGAGTACGAGAGTCTGGCCCGCCGCGCCGCCGATCCCGAGGGAGACGATGCGGCAGAGGCCCGCGAAGCCGAGCGAAGGGCCGCGAAGGCGCGACGGGCCGTCGTGCGCGCCATCGGTGCCCTCGGCGGTGCCGAGGAGGGTTCGTGGTGACGGCGCGTTATCGGGGCTTGGTCTTCGACAGCGCTCGTTGGGACGGTTTCGACCTGCGTCCGGGGGACGTCGTGGTTTCCACCCCGGCCAAGTGCGGCACGACGTGGACTCAGGCCATCTGCGCGTTCCTCGTCCGGGGGAGTGCCGAGCTCGAGGCGCCACTCGATGAGCTCTCCCCGTGGCTCGACTCACTGTTGCGACCGTTCGCCGAGGTTCGGGAGGGGCTCGACGCGCAACCGGGACGCCGGGTGATCAAGACCCATACTCCGCTCGACGGTGTCCCGCGGGTCGACGGGGTTGCCTACGTGTGCGTGGGTCGGGATCTCCGCGATGCATTCTCGTCGTGGGACGACCACGTGGCGAACGTCGATCCGGTGCGCCTGTTCGAGGCGCGCGCCGCTGCGGTCGGTCTCGACGATCTCGCCGAGCTCTTCCCGGACGGTCCGCCGCCGGTACCGCCGACGGTCGACGAGCGGTTAAGGGTCTGGATCGAGTCTCCGCTGCGAGACGGCAACGGTGCGAGCGACCTCAACCTCGCGCTTGCGTTGGCTCACCTCACCGATGCCTGGGCGCGTCGCGACGACCCGGCCGTGCTCCTCGTCCACTACGCCGATCTGCGGGCCGACCTGGCGGGCGGGGTCGCCCGCGTCGCGGACCACCTCGGGATAGTCCCGGAACCCGAGACCCTCGGGCGACTGGTCGAGGCGGCGTCCTTCGAGCGGATGCGAGAGCGGGCCGAAGAGCTCGCCCCCGAAACGACGAGTGCGATCTGGTGGGAGACCGAAGCGTTCTTTCGGACTGCTCGCTCCGGATCGGGCCGCGATTTGATGGTGGGGGACAACGGCGAGCGCTACGCACGACGGTGCCGCGAACTCGCCTCCCCGGCTGTGATCGACTGGATCCACCGGGACGGAGGAGTCGTCTCCGGCGGATGAGCCGAGGCGTTACGGGTCCGCCCTCAGCCGAGGACGGGAACCGCCAACTCGGCGAGAGAAACCGCAGGTCGGGCGCCGAGATGGGAAATCACCTCGGCGGCCGCGATCGCGCCGAGTCTTCCGCTCACCTCGTGGGGCCAGCCGTTGGTCAGACCGAAGAGGAAACCGGCGGCGAAGAGATCACCGGCGCCGGTGGTGTCGACCACCTCGGTCGCCACGGGATCGATCACGTGCAGTTCGTCACCGGCGACGATGACGGCGCCGAGCGGCCCCCGGGTGAGGACCGCGATCTCGCAGTGGCCGCGAACGTGCTGTAGCGCTTCGTCGAAGCGGTCGACCGAGTAGAGGCTCGTGATCTCGTCCTCGTTGGCGAACAGGACGTCGATCTCGTGTTCGGCCAGGTGGAGGAATTCCGATCGGTTGCGGTCGACGCAGAAAGGATCCGAGAGGGTGAACGCGACCCGGCGCCCGTTGTCGCGCGCCAGAGCGCAAGCCCGCCGGATCGCATCCTTGGCGGGTGGCTGATCCCAGAGGTACCCCTCGAGGTACGTCAGGGCTGCTGCGGCGACGAGGCCCTCGTCGACGTAAGTGGGGTCGAGGTCGGCGCCGGTACCGAGGTGGGTGCACAGCGTGCGTTGGGCGTCGGGGGTGACCATCACGAGGCAACGCCCGGTCGGTTCTCCGGGCGGGGGGAGCGGCGGATCGAAGTGAACTCCGGCGCTCCGCAGATCGTGGGTGAAGATGTGGCCGAACGTGTCGTCGGCGATGCGACCGATGAACGCCGCTCGCCCGCCGAACGAAGCGATGCCCGCCGCGGTGTTGGCGGCCGAACCGCCCGATACCTCCGTCGTCGGACTCATCGCCGCGTAGATCTCGTCGGCTCGCACCCCGTCGACGAGAGTCATGGCGCCCCGTTCGACTCCGGTACGGACGATCACGTCGTCGCTCTCGTGGGAGAGGATGTCGACCAGCGCGTTGCCGAAGGCGAGGACGTCGAATCCGTTCACGAGAGGCTCCCGGTGAGTTCGACCGGGACCGGCCCGGTTTCGACGGGGCGCAGACGGCGTCCGACCGTCGTGGTGCGCCCGTAGAGCGTCGTGCGCTGGACGAGCGGCCGCCCGAGCGGCTCGACGATCTCGTGCAGTGCCGTGTCGTCGAGCTCCTGGCCGTGGCTCGCGCCCGCCGCCCGCGAGATGTTCTCGTCCATGAGGGTGCCGCCGAGATCGTTGACTCCGGCCTGCAGGAGCTGGCGGGCGCCGGCGGCACCCGACTTGACCCACGAAGCCTGGACGTTGGGGATGAGGTCGCCGTAGGCGATACGGCCGACGGCGTGGACGAGTACGACCTCGCGGAAGGTCGGCCCCCGCCGGGATCGACCCTGGAGGTAGATCGGTGTCGCCATGTGGACGAAGGGAAGGGGCACGAACTCGGTGAATCCTCCGGTCTCTTCCTGGAGGGCCCGGGTGCGGAGCAGGTGACGGGCGACGTGAACGGGTTGCTCGATCGTGCCGTGCATGATCGTGACGTTCGACTTCAGGCCGACCGAATGAGCGGTTCGGTGGGCATCGAGCCACTCGTCGGTATCGATCTTGTCGGGGCAGATGACGGCCCGGATCTCGTCGTCGAGGATTTCGGCGGCGGTGCCCGGGAGCGACGCGAGCCCGGCTTCGCGCAGGCGGACCAGGTAGTCGGCGAGGGGTACCCCGAGCCGGCGGGCTCCCTCGGTGACCTCGAGCGCGGTGAAGCCGTGCACGTGGATGGACGGCGCCGCCTCCTTCACCGCTCGGGTGACGTCGACGTAGTAGTCGCCGTCGAAGTCGGGGTGGATCCCGCCCTGCAGGCAGACCTCGGTCGCGCCGCACTCGACGGCCTCGACGACGCGCTGTTGGAGCTCCTCCATCCCGACCAGGTAGGGCGCGCCCCGGAGGTTGAGCGAAAGCGGTCCCTTGGAGAATGCGCAGAAGCGGCACTTGAACGTGCACACGTTCGTGTAGTTGATATTGCGATTTCGGACGAACGTGACCTCGTCGCCCGCGATTCTTCGGCGCATCTCGTCGGCCAGGGCCGCGACCGCACCGACCTCGGGGCCCCGCGCCCCGAGCAGGGTGACGATCTCCTCGAGGCCGGGCCGCTCACCGGCCCTCACCCCCGCCAGGACTTCGGCCACGGCGCCGGAGATCGGTGCGACCGGGGAGGACGCGATGACCGTGGGCGGCACGAGATCGTCGCGTCCGGGTGACCACTCGGTGTCTCGCGCGAGTCCCTCGCTGTCGGACGCCGTAAGCACGGCCGTACGTACTGCGGGATCGAGCCAACGGTCGGGATCGAGCGCCCACTCGGGATGAACGGTGAGCCGGGGAGCGAGCACGAAACCGGCCGCTTCGGTCGCGGCTCGTAGCCGATCGAGATCCGGCCACGGCCGCTCGGGATTCACGTGGTCGACGGTGAGCGGGGAAACGCCGCCCCAGTCGTCGATACCGGCGGCGAGCAGAGGGGCGAGGTCGTCGCTGAGGTTCGGCGGGGCTTGGAGGTGGACGTCGGCGGGCAGGATGATGCGGGCGACTGCCACCGACCAGAGGTACTCGTCCTCGGGGCACGGGCGGTGGCGGTGCATCGTCGTTCCCGCCTTCGGGAGGAAGTTCTGGACGATCACCTCCTGCACGTGTCCGTGTTCGCGGTGCGACGCGGCGATGGCTGCGAGCGCCTCGATCCGCTCGGCCCGCGTCTCGCCGATGCCGACGAGGATCCCCGTCGTGAACGGGATCCCCAGCCGCCCGGCGGCCTCGAGCGTGGCCAGACGCCGTTGCGGATCCTTGTCGGGAGCTCCGAAGTGAGGACCGCCCGGTTCGCCGAGCCGCGCCGCCAGGGTCTCGATCATCATTCCCTGCGACGGCGACACGCGCCGGAGCCGGCCGAGGTCATCGGTTCCGAGGGCTCCGGCATTCGCGTGGGGGAGCAGGCCCGTCTCGGTGAGGACCCGGTTCGCGACGTGCACGAGGTAGTCGATCGTCGTGGCGAATCCGTGGGCTGCGAGCCAGTCGGCCGCGGCCGGGTACCGGTCTTCGGGCGCCTCGCCCAGCGTGAAGAGGGCCTCACGGCAACCGAGATCGGCGCCCCGGGCCGCGATCGCGACGGCGGCGTCGGCGTCGAGATACGGCGATTCGAGCCGGGCCGGAGGCTTGGCGAAGGTGCAGTAGCCGCACCGGTCGCGACAGAGCATCGTCAGCGGGAGGAAGACCTTGGGCGAGAAGGTGACCCTCCGGCCGGTCCGTGCGTCACGCCGACGGGCGGCTTCCACCATCAGGTCCGCCACGGGAGCGTCCAGGAGTTCGCTGTGGTCTACGGCCCCGAGCACGAACCGACGTTACCCTGCGCTATTGCGATGCCTCGCACGTCCTTCACCGTCGATCCGTCGGGAGACGAGTCGATCGAGTTGGTCCTGGCCGAGCTGCATTCCGGGCTGCCGTCCGGTACCGAAGTGGAGATCCACGTCGGAGTGCAGAACACCGATGGGAGCCGAATCCGCGCCGTCGCCCCCGAGATGCTCGACGCAATCACCGGGGCGGGATTCGAGGTCCGGGCGGTGGGAACGACGACAGTGCGGGTCGAGCGCGCCGAGATGCTCCCCGATACGGTCGGTCGGTCGACCCGAGTGCTCGTGGTCGGCCTGAACCCCGGTCGGCATTCGACCGCCAGGGCGTGCGCCTTCGGCGGCCCGGGAAACCGACTCTGGCCCGCGGCCGTCGCCGCCGGTGTGACCCGCCACCCCTTCGAACCGGTTGCGGCGGCCCGGCACGACGGTTTCGCTCTGACCAATCTGGTTCGCCGGACCACAGCCGGCGCCGACGAGTTGCGTCCCGCCGAGTACCGAGAGGGTCGGGATCGGTTGGAACGGCTCGTGGATCGGGCCCGGCCCGCCGTCGTGTGCTTCGTCGGTCTCGCGGGATTCCGAGCGGCGTACGACCGTGGCGCGCGGTCCGGCTGGGCTGCCGCGGGGGTCGGCAGACACCCGACCTACGTGATGCCGAGCACGTCGGCCCGCAACGCCCGCACATCGCTCGCCGAACTCACCGCACACTTCGCTGCGGTCGCCCGGGCACTGCCCGGACCGTTCGGCGTCAGCTGAGTTCCGACATCCTCCGGGCGACCGTCGCGATCGCCTCGTGGTACGAGGTGCGGAAGGCGGCGACGCCCTCGGTTTCGAGCACCGCGGTCACGTCGTCGAGATCGACTCCGGCCGCGGCGATCGCCGCCAGATCGCGCTCGGCCTCGTCGACGCCCTCGACGACGGTTCCTCCCCGCAGGCGCACGTCGGGCCCGGCCAATGCCTCGATCGACGCGTCGGCCAGCGTGTTGACCGTGTCGGGACCGATCAGGGGTGCGACGTAGAGGTCGGTCGGGTACTCGGGGTTCTTGGTCGACGTCGAGGCCCAGAGCGGACGCTGGCGGTGGGCGCCGCGGTCGGCGAGCGCGGTCCACCGGGCCGACGAGATCGCCTCGCCGAAGGTTCGGTAGGCGAGCTTCGCGTTGGCGACGGCGGCCCGGCCCCGCAGGGGCGAACCGGGGCCGAGTCGGCGATCGACCTCGGTGTCGACCCGGCTGACGAAGAACGACGCCACCGATCGCGGTAGCACGGCCGACGGATCCGCCTCGAGGCGACGCTCGAGCCCGGTCATGTACGCGTCGATGACCGCGCGGTAGCGGGCGACCGCGAAGATCAAGGTGACATTGACGGGGATTCCCGCGGCAATGACATCGGTCACCGCCGGGAGGCCGGCCCGGGTCGCCGGGATCTTGATCATGACGTTCGGACGGCCGATGCGCTCGTGGAGTTCCTCGGCCTGGGCAACGGTTGCCACGGCGTCATGGGCCAGATCGGGGGACACCTCGACCGACACGTAACCGTCGGCGCCGCCGGTCGAGTCGTAAGTGGTGCGCAGTCGATCGGCGGCGGTCGCGATGTCGGTGCACACGAGATCCCAGTACGCGGCTTCGGCGGACCGACCGTTTCGGGCTGCGTCGGCCAGGTCGGCGTCGTACGCACCACCCCCGGTGATCGCCTTCTCGAAGATCGTCGGGTTCGAGGTGACCCCGCTGATGCCGTGCTCGGCAATGAGGCGGGCGAGGCCCGTAGTCGCGACCTCGCGGGTCAGATTGTCGTACCAGGCGCTCTGGCCCAGCGTCGGGAGAGCGGCTATCGCGCTCGTCACGGGTTCGCGGCCTCGACCGCGATGAGGGCCCGCGCCCGGTGCGCGACGTTTTCCTCGTCGATCCCGAGTTCGCGCATGACGACGGCACCCGGTGCCGATGCGCCGAAGCGGTCGATGGAAACGACGTCGTCGGCGTAACGATCCCACCCGAACCGCACACCCGCCTCTACGGCGAGGGTCGGGACGGCGGGGGGGAGCACCGAGAACCGGTAGTCGCCGGTCTGGCTTTCGAAACAATCCCACGAGGGCATCGACACCACCCGGGCCGCGATTCCGTCGGCCCGAAGGCGTTCGGCCGCGGCCACGCAGACGGACACCTCGGAGCCCGTCCCGATGAGGGTCACCGCCGGGTTCTCCCCACCGTCGGCGAGGACGTATGCGCCCCGGGCTACTCCCTCGGAGGCGAGGTCGGCCGTTCCCGCGAGGACCGGAAGCGCCTGGCGGCTCAGGATGAGTGCGGTCGGCCCGTCGCCGTGGGCGTGGACCGCCCAGGCGGCGGCCACTTCGTTGGCGTCGGCGGGCCGGATCACGCGGAGCCCCGGTACGGCACGGAGGGAGGCCAGGTGCTCGACCGGTTGGTGGGTCGGGCCGTCCTCGCCGACACCGACGGAATCGTGGGTCCAGACGAAACAGACCTTCGCACCGGTCATCGCGGCGAGCCGTACGGCCGGGCGCATGTAGTCGCTGAAGACGAAGAACGTTCCGACGCACGGCAGGAGTCCGTCGGCGGCGAGACCGTTCGCGATCGCTGCCATCGCGTGCTCGCGCACGCCGTAGTGGACGATCCGACCCGAAGTATCAGCCGGACGAACGGGAGCAAGACCGGGGACGGCCATTCCGGTGTTGCCGGTGAGGTCGCCCGAGCCGGTGACCAGACCCGGCACGAGATCGGCGATCGCGCCGAGTACCTCCTGGATCGCGACCCGCGTGGCGAGCGACGCCCCGACCTCGTAGCGGGGAAGCTTGCTCTCCCAGCCGGCGGCCGCCGTACCGGAGACCGCGGCCCGGAACTCCTCGGGGTGCGAACGGGCTTCCCACGCCGAGCGCTCGGGAGCGCCCCGCCGACCGGCAGCGCGGTACAGATCGATCACGTCGTCGGGCACGAAGAAGAGTTCGGTCGGGGGCAGCCCCATCAGTTCCTTCGTACGCGCGATCTCCTCGGCTCCGAGCGGAGCACCGTGCGCCTTCTCGGAATCGGTGAAGGTCGGGGACGGGTAGCCGATGTGCGAGCGGATCACGACGAGGGTCGGCCTCTCGTCGTCCAGGCCCGCACGCAGGCCCGCTTCGATCGCGTCGAGGTCTTCGGCGGCCTCGCCCAACTCGACGACCTGCCACCCGTAGCTGCGAAAACGGGCGGGAACGTCGTCGGAGCACGAGAGGTCGGTCGTGCCGTCGATCGTTATGTGGTTGTCGTCGAAGATGGCCGTGAGGTGACCGAGACGCAGGTGCCCGGCCAGCGACGCGGCCTCGTGGCTGATCCCCTCCATGAGGTCTCCGTCGCCGCAGACCGTGTAGACGCGGTGGTCGCAGGAGTCGCTCCCGAACCGCTCGCGGAGGTGCCGTTCGGCCAGGGCGAGACCGACGGCGTTGGCGATCCCCTGACCGAGGGGACCCGTGGTGACTTCGACCCCGCGCGGGTGTCCCTGCTCGGGGTGACCGGCGGCCCGACCGCCCCACTGCCGGAACGCGCGCAGGTCATCGAGCGAGATGTCGTACCCGGTCAGGTGGAGCATCGAGTAGAGGAGCATCGATGCATGGCCGGCCGAGAGGACGAAGCGGTCGCGGTCGGGCCATTCGGGGGCGGAGGCGTCGTAGCGGAGGATCCGGGTCCAGAGCACGTGCGCAAGCGGGGCGAGTGCCATCGGAGTGCCCGGGTGTCCGGAGTTGGCGGCCTGGACGGCGTCCATCGCGAGAGCGCGCACCACGTTGACGGCACGCGCCTCGAGCGCTGCGGTATCCACTGCTCCGGCCACCTGACCCCCTTCCGCTGACGGCAGACTACGGGTCGGGCGTCGGCGGCCGAGGTTCCCCGGGGCCGAAGACGATCCCGGCAACGGCATGGGTCCCGTCGGTGATTCGCCGATCGCGGCCGACGACGACTCGGTGGTGTACCGCCCCGATCACCGAACCGGGAGCGCCCGCTGCACTCGTGACGGTGACCGGATCGTCGGGCCCGGCGGTGAGCGCTCCGGGTCCCGCAGCGAGGATCGCGGACCGTCCGGCTCCACCGAAGCCTCCGGCGAGCGCCGGGTGACGGGAGGGCGGGTCCCGGAGGAGCATCCGGATCCTGGCCCCGACGCGAACCTCTCCGGAGAGCGTGAACGACCCCGAGTGGGTGTCGACGGCCAGCACTCGCCGCGGTCGGAGGTCGACCAGAGCGAGAGAGGAGTCGGCACCGTCGGGGAATTCACCGACGAGCAGTCGGTCGGTCAGATCCGGCCCCGGGGGCGCATCGAGTCCCAGAGCCTCGGTGACGACGGTCGCGGGATCCCGGTCGCCCGACCGTCGGAGCACGACGCCCGCGGACGCGGTAACCGTGAGCGGGGGGCTCAGCGGGACGAAGGCGGGGGCAACGACGAGGCGAGGCTGCGCGGTGGGAGCGAAGTCGACGAAGACCGCGCCGTCGGCGTACACGGTGCCGTCGAGGGCGAGCAGGCCGCCGCGGTTGCGCGGGCCCGACGTCCCGGCGAGGACGAACTCCGTACCGTCATGTGCCGTCGGGGTGGGGGGCGGGGTCCCCAGACCGAGCCGGACGGTTCCGACCCGGCTCGCGAACGGCATCGGTGCCCCTCCCGGGATTCGGTGGGTCGTGAGAGCGCCGGGGTCGACGACGAACGCGCCGACCGCGAGGCCGGCCGGGGGCCGAGCGGCGCTGGTCGGGCCACCGCCGAGCACACCGCGGACGGTGCCGCCGAGGGTGACCGCCGGCCGGAGCACGGCCCGGAGGCTGGTGACAATGCCCGGGAAAGCGGACAGGTAATCGGCCGAGGCGGTGACCCAGAGGAACGGGACGGGGGAGCCGGCGAAGGCTTCGAGCAGAGCTCCGGCTACTTCGCCGGTGGCCGTGGCCGCGTCGGGGTGCGACGACCAGGCGACGGGCACGGGGCAGGCTCAGCCCGCCGGAGGAAGGGCGGTGAGGGGAACGGTGACCGAGGAATCCGTCTCGGTGATGCGGCACCGGGCCTCGATGGTGCCCGGCTCGGGAAAGTCGAGTTCGGGGCGGACGAGCCGGTACCCGAACTTGCCGGGTTCGACCGTGAACGATTGCACGTTACGGGCCACCTCGGAACCGTCGGCGTTCGTGAACACGGTCTCCAGCGTCCCGTCGCCCGTCGTGCCGAGCGGTGACCGCACGAGGACGACGAGGTGCGGGGTCAGGTGGGCCGGGTACGCGTCGACGGCAGTCGAGAAGAACGCGCCGGTGATGTCGATGCGGGTCGACGGTCCCGGGGCCGGACGGAACTCGATGTTCTCGACGAAGAGGGCGGCGACGATCTCCATCGGAGCGACCCTACCCGGCGCTCGCGACCCGGCGAACCGCCGAGGTTTCGGGATCGATGAGCACGAGATCGGCTCGGGCCCCGGGCACGATCCTCCCGCGATCGGAGAGGCCGAGAGCCCGCGCCGGATTCGCGGTGACGCTCCGCACCGCCCGGGCCGGCGGCACGCCCGCGGCGACCAGGCGGGCCCATGCCGCGGGGAGGTCGACGTCGGAGCCTGCGAGCGTGCCGTCGGAGAGACGCGTCGCGTCGGAGCGCACCGCATCGCTCACGACGACGGCATCCGGGCGCAACCGCAGAACCATGGCGACGAGAACGGGGTGCACGTGGATCCCGTCCGCGATGAGCGTCGGGACGAGACGGGGGTCGGTGAGGGCCGCTCCGACGAGTCCGGGCTCCCGGTGGTGGAGCGCGCCCATCCCGTTGAAGCAGTGGGTCGCGAGGGTGGCGCCGGCGTCCACTGCCGCCCGGGCCGCGTCGAACGTGGCGGTCGAGTGACCGAGCGCGACCCGGATCCCGGCCCGGCTGAGTACTCGAACCGCGTACCGGTCGAGATCGGCTTCGGGGGCCAACGTGACCATCCGCACCAGTCCGGTCGGATCGGCCGCGAGGGCGTCGACGAACGCGCGGTCGACCGGCCGGATGTCGGCGAGCGGATGCGCGCCGGGAGCACCTCCGAGGAACGGACCCTCCAGGTGGACTCCGAGAACCGCTGCGGGGCGGTGATCCCGGACGGCAGCGAGGCGCGCCAGGATTCGCGGGTACTCCTCGAGCGGAGATGTGCAAACGGTGAGGAGCAGGCCCGTTACCCCGGAGCGACCCAACCGGTCGACCGCGTCGATGATCGCGTCGACCGGAGCCGTCGCGAAGTCGCAGTCGCCGTCTCCGTTGATCTGGAGGTCGAGGAAGCCGGGGGCGATGAGCCCCCCGCCGAGATCTTCCGAGTGTCCGGGCGGGCGTCCGGATCCCGTCGCCACGATCCGGCCGTCGGCAACCGTCACCCATGCCGGCGATGCTCCGCTGCCCCCGGTGCCGTCGAGCACCCGGGACGCGATCAGCGTCCGCGTCGTTGCTCCCGAGCGAGGGCGATACGCAGTCGGCACAGTCCGATGAGAGTACGCGGCACTCGTGAGAGGAACGAGCTCCGGGCGGGGCGGAGTTCGATAACGGTCACCGGGATCTCGGCCACACCTGCACCTGCCCTCTCCGTGCGGAGCACGAGTTCGGTGTCGAAGAGGTCCGTACCCGAGACGCAAGCCCGCGCGAGGTCGCGAACATCGGCCGTGCGCAGCGCCTTCATTCCGTGGGTATCCGAAACCGTGAGCCCGAAGGCGATGCGCAGGAGCGTCGCGAAGACCCAGGTCGCCGACTTGCGGAGCTGCGAACGGGAATCGTGGGCACCCGGCGCCCGCTTCGATCCGACGACGATCGCGGGTCCGCCCGGCGCCCGTACGCGGGTAACCGCGGTTTCGAGGAAGGCGAGGTCGAAGAAGTCGACGTCGAAGTTGACGACCACGTCGCCGCGCGCCTCGAGCAGGCCGGCGCGCAGCGCGCGTCCGTAATCGGCCTCCTTCCGGTGAATGACGCGTACCTCGGCGAGACGCTCGGGAAGCGCATCCGCGATCACGGGGGTTGCGTCGGTCGACCCGTTCTCGACGACGATGACCTCGAACGGTGCGCCGGTGGCGCGTAGCCCGGCGACGATCGCATCGACCGACCCCGTAAGAAACTCCGCCTCGTTGAACGCGGGCATGACCACGGTGACGAGAACGGCGGTCACGGGGTCGTCCGTTCGTCACGCGGCGGAAAGGGGAGGGGTCCGTCCGGTCGGCTCGGTCGGGCCGCACCATCGCTATCGATCCACCGCGAGTAGTCGTCGAGGGCGAGCCGGCACAACCGATCGATCGCGTTGGCGTCCTCGACCAGCGCGTCATCGATTGCGAGAACGGCCGATCCGTCGGGGCGCTGCCGGATGGCGCTGTACACCGCGAAACGGGGGCCGAAGACCGTCACCGGCGATCGACGGGCCTCGAACCACCGGGCGATGAGCCCGTAAACCAGGCCGAGCAGCGCTCCCGGTTCGGGATCGGCCCCCGAAGCCGGGGACCGCAACTCCTGGATCACGCGGAGGGCGGCCAGGCCGGCCCGGGCCTCGATTGCGGCCGCCGCGCACCAGGGCCCGATCTCGGTTCCGAGTCCGTCGCTCGGGCGGTCGGGCGCGAGGTCGACCGGTAGCGAACGTGCGGCGCGGAGCTCGTCCGCGAGCGCTGCGGCGGGAACGCCCCAGTCGCTCCCACCGAGGCACGCCTCGAGTTCGGCAACCATCCGTCCGAGCGGCAACCCGCCGGGAGCGGGGATCGGCCCGTCTCCGCAGGCGCGGGCGAGCACACCGAGGGCCCGGGCTCGGCGACCGCCGACGTCCGAGACGGCTTCGGCCCACGCCGCCTCGGCGTCGTAGTCGTCGGGTGAGGCGAGGAACCGCATCGCTGTCGCGAGCGGGACGAGGGATGCGTGCGCTTGGGTCATCGGGTTGCACAGCACTCCGTCCAAACGGTCGGCCAGCGCCGGATCGCGCCCTCCGTACGGGGCCAGGTGGAGTGCGTGGGTCATCGTCGCGTCGTTGACCGGGGTGTTGTCCCACAGGAGCGTGCGGTGTCCGCCGAGCGCCTCGATCCACGCGTCGGCTTCGGCAGCCTCGATCCGGGGGGAGCACACGGTCGGGCCGGTCCAGAGGAACCCGCAGCCCGCAGGCGACCGCCGGGCGAGTTCGCCGAGATAGGGCGACGGGTAGGTGCCGAGGTATTCGGTGGGACAGATCGTGAGCTCGGCGGATCCCGTCGCCGAGATCTCGCGACCGAGGGCGGTGGCGAGTGCGCCCTGGTCGGCGGCGAGGCCGGGACGCATCGGGATGTCGTCGAGGAGGAGCAGAAACCAGTCCGCGCCGGCGGCCCGGAGGCCGGAGAGTTTGGCGACGAGCAGGGCGAGATCCTCGGGCGACCGGTAGTCGATGTCGAGGCCGGGGGAGACGGCAAAGCCCATGCGAACCCCGACTGCGGCGCAATGACGGGCCAGGCGTTCGATCTCGGCCCGCTCGGCCTCGGGGTACGGCTCCCGCCACCGGGCCCGGTGCCAGACGTCGTCCTTCGGAGCGTAGACGTATGCATTCATGCCCCGGTCGGCGAGAAAGGAGATCGCCTCGCGTCGAGCGGCGGGTTCCCACGGGGGACCGTAGAAGCCCTCGACCACGCCCCGGACGGCGAACGAACGGGCCACGGGGGCACCCTACCGGCCTCCCGCGTAGCCTGCGCCGGTGTCCGGCACCGACGCACTGACCGCCCACGCACGAGAGGCACCGGACCGGGCCGCTGTCATCGTCGACGCCTCGGGCGGCGCGACCGCGTCGACCACGACGTTCGCCGAACTCGACGCGATGGTCAATCGTCTCGCCCACGGTCTGTTCGCGGTCGGCGCCGAGCCGGGGGACCGCCTCGTGTGGTGCGGACCGAATTCGCTCGAGGTCCTCGTCACCGTGCACGCGGCCCGGAAGTGCGATCTCGTCGCGGTCCCCCTCTCCTACCGGTTCACGGCCGAGGAGATGGGTTTCGTGATCGCGGATTCGGGGGCAACGGTCGTCGTCACCGACGCCGAACAAGCGGGCGCCGTGGTCGCTGCCGTCACCGAGTGTCCCGAAGTGAGAGCAGTGATCGTGCACGGCGGTCCGGCCCCGGACGGGACTCACGCGTGGGCGACGGTCTGTTCCGATCGCCCGACCACCGAACCCGACGTCCGACCGTCGACGTCGGCCGGCGCGGCGATGATCTATACGAGCGGGACGACGGGGCGGCCGAAGGGTGCGCTGAGAACCCGTACGGACCGCAGCGTGGTGCTCGCGCTGCTCACCGAGTTGGGAATGTTCCACCCGGACCCCGTCCACCTGACGACCGGACCGCTGTACCACTCGGGACCACTCGCCTTCGCCACGATGGCGCACACCCTCGGGACGACGGTCGTGGTGCTGCGTCGATTCGACGCCCGGCGGTGGCTCGACCTGGTGGCCGAACACCGGGTGACCAACACCTTCTCGGCGCCGACGCAGCTCAAGCGGATCGTCAGTCTGCCCCCGTCCGAGCTCGAAGCCGCCGACTGTTCCTCGATGCGTTGCCTCATCGCGAATGCGGCCCCGGTGCCCTACGCGCTCAAGCAGGAGATCATCGCGACACTGGGCGACGGGTTCCTCTTCGAGGTCTACGGATCCACCGAACTCGGGATCGATACCGTTCTCCGGCCCGAGGATCAGCTGCGCAAGCCGGGCTCGTGCGGTCGGCCCTACGGTGGGATCCGGATCCGGATCGTCGGTGACGACGGTCGCGAAACGGCGGTCGGTGAGCCGGGCGAGCTCTTCGTGCGCACCCCGCTCGCAATGGACGGCTACCACCACGCGACCGAGCAGCTCGCGACCCTGTCCGATGACGCCTGGAAGTCGGTGGGTGACGTCGCGTACGTCGACGACGAGGGCTTCGTGTACATCTGCGACCGGAAGAAGGACATGATCATCTCGGGCGGTGTCAACATCTACCCGGCCGAGATCGAGGCAGTGATCATCGGGCACGAAGCCGTTCTCGACGTCGCCGTTCTCGGGATCCCCGACGACGAGTGGGGTGAGAGCGTTCACGCGATCGTGCAACCCAAGCCCGGTGCGGTTCTCGAACCGGTTGCCCTGGAGGAGTGGATCGCTCCGCTCCTCGCCGGATACAAGCGTCCCCGCTCGTGGGAGGTTCGCGACGAGTTACCGCGCACGGAGGCCGGGAAGCTTCTGAAGCGTGTGCTGCGCGACGAATTCTGGGCGGCAGAGGGGAGATCGTTGTGACCACGCTGTCGGAGCGCGACTCGAAGGTTCTCGTCGCCGCGTACGGGGTGCCGGTACCAGCGGAGCGCCGAGCGGCCGACCCCGACGAAGCGGTCGCGGCCGCCGACGCGATCGGGTATCCGATCGTGGTCAAGCTGTGCGGCGATGCCATTGCCCACAAGTCCGAGCGCGGCCTCGTGCGACTCGACCTCGGGAACGCCGACGCGGTCCGCCGGGCGGCCGAAGCACTCCTCGGGGCGGCGACTCCCGCCGACGGTCCGGTCGACCTGCTCGTCGCGCCGATGGTGCGCGGCCGCCGGGAGTTGATCGCCGGACTGGTTCGCGACGGACAATTCGGTCCCTGCGTGATGCTCGGGGTCGGCGGCGTGTTGGCCGAGGCGCTCGGCGACGCAGCCTTTCGCGTTGCGCCGCTCACCCGAACCGACGCTCGGGAACTCATCGACGACATCCGGGCCCGGGATCTTCTCGGCGCGTACCGGGGCGAGGTCGCCGTCGACCGCGAGGCCGTGGCCGACGTCCTGCTCGCCCTGTCGAACCTCGCGGTCGATCGGCCCGATGTCGTCTCGGTCGATCTCAATCCGCTCGTGGTCGTCGACGGTCGCCCGGTGGCGGTCGACGCTCTCGTGGAACTCGGCGACGCGCTGCCCGTGCCCGCGGCACCCGTGCGATCCGCCGATCCGCGTATGCAGGCCCTCTTCGAGCCGCGCGGCGTGATCGTCGCCGGGGCCAGCACCCACCCCGGCAAATTCGGGTTCGTCGCCCTCCACAACATCCTCGCCTCGGGCTTCAGCGGCCCCGTCGCAGCGACCAACCTCGACGGCGCATCGGTACTCGGGCGGGAAACCGTGCGTTCGGTTCTGGAACTACCCGAGGGGGTCTACGACCTCGTCGTGGTGTGTACGCCCGCCGCCGCCAACCCCGGTCTGCTCCGGGAGTGTGCCGCCCGGGGAGTTCGGGCCGCTTTCGTGACCAGTGCCGGGTACGGCGAGGCCGGGGACGAGGGGCGCCGGGCCGAGGCGGAGCTCGTTGCCCTCGCCGAGGAGCTCGGGATACTGCTGGCCGGCCCGAACGGTCAGGGCTTGGTCTCCACGCCCGTCGGGCTCTGCGCGCAGATCGTGGCGCCCAACCCCCCGCGGGGCCGGATCGCCATTGCCAGCCAGTCGGGCAACTTCGTGTCCTCCTTCGAGAACTGGGCGGTACAGACCGAGGTGGGAATCAGTCGGGCGGTCAGTGCCGGGAACGCCGCCGCGTTCGGAGTCGCCGACTTCCTCGCGTTCTACGCCGAGGATGCGGAGACCGCAGTGAGCCTCGGCTACGTCGAGGGGGTCGGGGACGGCCGCCTCCTGTTCGAGAGCCTGGCGGCGGCTGCGGCCCGGAAGCCCGTCGTGCTCGTCCAGGGCGGTACGACGGCGGGCGGGCGGCGGGCGGCGGCCAGCCACACGGGGAGCATGGCGTCGGATGCCGTGGTCTTCGCCGGAATGTGCCGTCAGGCCGGTGTGACCCTGTGTCCCGACGTCGAGTCGGCGTTCGAAGCGGCGGCGACGTTCGCCACGCAGCCGCGTCCCCGAGGCCCGCGGACCGCGGTCCTCACGACGGCCGGCGGCTGGGGTGTCGTCGCCGCTGATGCGATCGTCGCCTCGGGGTGCCTGGACCTGGTCCCGCTACCCGCCGACCTCCGTTCCTCGATCGACGAGAAGTTGCCGCCCCGCTGGAGTCGGAACAACCCGATCGACTTCGCGGGCGGTGAGACCCGGGACACGATCCCCGAGGTGATGGCGATCGTGGCCGAACACCCCGACATCGATGCCGTCGTGTACCTCGGTCTGGGGATCCAGTCGAACCAGGCCGCGCTCATGCGGGCGGGCGGGTTCCACCCCGAACACGGTCTGGAACGCATCGTCGAGTACCACGAGCGGCAGGATGCCCGTTTCGCTCGGGCGGCCGCCGAGATCTCGGAGGCGACGGGCAAGCCGATCCTCACTGCGACCGAGCTGGCCGTCGCCGATCCGACGAACGCCGGGCCGAAGACCGTCCGGGAGACCGGACGGCTCTGCTACCCGACGGCCCACCGGGCGGTCGCCGCGCTCGCGCGGCTCTGGCGTGACGCCGAGTTCCGTTCCGTCCGTGGTCTCGGCTGAGCCCGGCCGCCCGGGGCCCGGGCGCCGGGTCGACCGGGCTCGCTTTGCGCGTGCGGCAGTGACGTCGCGAGACTGATCGCCGACCCGAGAGGAAACCGTGGCCGAGAATCCCCAGGAGACCGTGCGCGAGCTCCACTCGCTCGTCGTCTCCTACGCGAAGCAGGAAACCGTCGAGCCGCTGAGGGCGCTCGGTCGCTACGCGGGCTTCGGTTTGGCGGCGGCAATCCTCATCGGAACGGGAGTCGTCTTCCTCGAGATCGGACTCCTCCGTCTCCTCACCGATCAGACCGGTAGCGCCTTCACGGGGAACTTCTCGTGGGTCCCGTACGCAATCGTCGTGGCGGTCTCGGTCGGAGTCGCCCTCGGGGCGTGGGCCGCTCGGTCCCGGAGGGAACCGTGAGCGACGATCGGATCACCCGCTCCGACATCGAGGACAAGCTGCGCGAGTTGCGCGGGGAGATCGACGACCAGGTCGAAGCGGTGAAGGTCCCCGCGATCGCGATCGCCGTCGGTGCGGCCGTGGCGGCCGTCGTCGTCGCGTACTGGTTCGGTCGGCGCCGGGGTCGGCGCAAGCAGACCGTTCTCGAGATCCGGCGGATCTGACCGTGTTCGGGGAATTGCTTCGCTGGGTCAGCACCTCGGGTCTCCGGCGCGGGATCGCCGGTTCCCGTCCGTGGGTGGTCGTGGCGATCGTGGCCATCGGTGCCCGGGCGATCGGGCGTCTCGCGCGCGAGCCCGAACCCGTCCTCTACCGCACCGTGATCCGCCCCGGCGACGTCCTGCGCGTCACCGCCGGGCGACCGGGCGACCCCACCTGACGCGACGCGCCGATAGCCTCGGGCCCGCATGAGGGTGCTGCTGCGGAACCCGACCCGAGAGATCGAGCGCTCCGCTCCGCCGACCGTGGGTCGGCTGCTCGAAGAGCTCGGCGTCATCCGGGAGTCGGTCCTCGTGATCCGCAACGACACCCTGGTCACCCCCGACGAGCGCCTCGAGGATTCCGATGTCGTCGAGATCCGCCCCGTGATGTCGGGCGGCGCGCTCTGAGCACGGATCACCGCCGGTGAAGTGCCGCCGATGCCGGGATCGGGCCGTGATCGAGGTCCGGCGGCACAATGCTGCGTTCTGCGCCGATTGCTTCCGGCACCACTGCCGAGAGCAGGTGCGCCGGGCGGTATCGGAACACGACATGTTCGGGCCCGATGATCGGATTCTCGTGGCCGTGTCGGGGGGCAAGGACTCCCTCGCGCTTTGGCACCTGCTCCGGGACCTCGGTTACGACGCCGACGGTCTCTACCTCGGGCTCGGCATCGGTGAGTACTCGGACGCGTCCGGCCGCCACGCCCGGGATTTCGCAACCGCCCGCGGTTGGCCGCTGGTCGAGGTCGACCTCCCGACCGACCTCGGATTCGACATCCCCACGGGCTCGGTGGCGGCCCGCCGCACACCCTGCTCGGCCTGCGGCCTGTCCAAACGGCACCTCTTCAATCGGGTCGCGCTCGAACACGGCTACGACGTCGTGGCGACCGGCCACAACCTCGATGACGAAGCAGCGGTTCTCCTCGGGAACGTGCTGCGCTGGGAAACCGAATACCTGGGTCGCCAGGAGCCCGTTCTCCCGGCGACCGAGGGTTTCGCCCGCAAGGTGAAACCCCTGGTGCGCCTGGGGGAGCGGGAAATCGCGGCCTACTGCGTACTCCAGGGAATCGATTACATCGTCGATGAATGCCCCATGGCGGTCGGCAACCGGCACCTGGGGTACAAGGAGATCCTCGACACCCTCGAGGAGCGATCGCCGGGGACGAAGGCCGCGTTCTACGGCCGGTTCCTCGACCGGGCCCGGCCCCGCTTCGCCGAAGAGGTCGCCGAGGCCCGTGGGGGGCTCGGCGCCTGTTCGGGCTGCGGCAGTCCCACGCCGGGTGATCTCTGCGCGTTCTGCCGATTGCGGGAGCGGGCCTCGTGAGCCGCCCGCTTCGCCCGGGCGAACGGGTACTCCTGGTCGACAACCGGAAGCGTCGGCACCTCATCACGCTCGTCGAGGCGGGCGAGTTCCACACGCACGCCGGCGTCATCCGGCATGACGACCTGATCGGTCGCGACGAGGGCGTCACCGTCAAGACCACGCGGGGGGTCCGCTTGGTGGCGGTGCGGCCCACCCTCGGTGAATACGTCCTGGAGATGCCGCGCGGTGCACAAGTCATCTATCCCAAAGACCTCGGACCGATCCTCGTACTCGCCGACATCTTCCCGGGGGCCCGGGTACTCGAATCGGGTATCGGCTCCGGAGCGTTGACCACGGCCCTGCTGCGGGCCATCGGTCCGACGGGATCGGTCACGGGCTACGAACTACGCGACGACTTCGCCGAGCGGGCCCAGGCCAACGTGACCGAATTCCTCGGATCCGATCAACCGCTCACGGTCGAAGTGCGCGACGTCTACGAGGGGATCGACGAGCGCGACCTCGACCGGATCCTCCTCGACCTGCCCGAACCGTGGCGGGTGGTCCGGCACGCGGTCACGGCACTGCGGCCCGGGGGAATTCTCTGCGCGTATCTGCCGACGATCCTCCAGGTCGGGCGGCTGCGCGAGGAGCTCGCCGAGAGCCCGTTCGGCATGGCCGAGACCGTCGAGATCCTGCAGCGGGGCTGGCACATCGAGGGGCAGTCGATTCGGCCCGACCACCGCATGGTCGCCCATACGGGCTTCCTCACCGTGGCCCGGCTCCTGGTGCCGGAGGGGGAGTGAGCCGGTTCGACCTCGTGGTCCTCCTACTGGCGGCCGCCGCCGGGTTCGGGGGGTGGCGACTCGGCTTCGTCGCCCGGATCACTGCGTGGATCGGGTTGATCGCCGGCATTCTCGTCGCGGGTCGCTTCGTTCCGTTCATCGCGCGGACCCTCGGCGGATCCGGATCCGATGACCGGGTCGCGGTCACGATCGTCTTCCTCGGTGCCGCCGCGCTCATCGGTCAACTGATCGGCCGCGCCGCCGGTGTCGTACTGCGCGGCGTACTGCCCGGCACCGGTGAGATGCGCACCTGGGATCGGGCCGCGGGGGCCGCCGCGGGAACCATCGGAGTGGTGCTCCTCGCGTGGTTGGCGGTTCCGACCCTGGCTACTGCACCCGGTTGGCCGGCCCGGACCGTGCGGGATTCCCGGATCGCGGCGGGCCTCGCCTCCGTCCTGCCCGACCAACCGGGGGTCGTGGTCGCCTGGGGCCGACGGGTTTCGGGGGCGGTGGCGGCCACGCCGTTCGGTTGGATCGATCCGCCGCCCGATCCGGGTCCGGTTCCCGACGGGGTCCTCCCGGAAGGAGTCGACCGGCGCGTACGGGGCTCGGCGGTGAAGGTGTCGTCGGCGGGGTGCCCCTCCCGTCGCACCGGATCGGGTTTCGTCGCGGGTCGCGGACTGATCGTGACCAATGCCCACATCGTCGCCGGTTCGGGTGCCCCGGTCGTCGCCGACGAGAGAGGCCGGGAGTACGGGTCGACGGTCGTGGCCTTCGACCCCCGGCGCGACGTGGCCGTCTTGGTGATTCCCGGGTTCGCGGCGCCGGCACTTCCGCTCGCCTCCGCTCGCAAGGGCGCGACGGGAGCCGTCTACGGATATCCGGGGGGCGGGCCGCTCGATCGCTCGCCTGCTCGGATCGGTGAGCTGGTCACGGCGGTCGGAACCGACATCACGGGGCGTCACTCGATCCGCAGGAAGGTCGAGGTTCTCGCCGCTCGCCTCCGCCCCGGAGACTCGGGAGCGCCCCTGGTCGACCGGACGGGGTCGGTTATCGGCGTCGCGTTCGCCGTCGATCCGGTCGCCGCGGCAACGGCCTACGCCGTGGCTCCCGCGGAGATCCTCCCCGCCCTGACCGAAGCCCGGGACCGGATACCGGTCTCGACCGGGGCGTGTCCGCCCCGGTGATCGGAACCGGGGTCGTTCAGTCGGCCTCGATGAAGATGCACTCGCCGGGGCACTCCTCGGCGGCCTCGACCACCGCGTCGGTCAGGTTGTCGGCGAAGTTCGCCAGCCCCTCGGCGCCGCCCGGCTCGGAGAAGACCTTGTCGCCCTCCTTGACGTAGGCGAGACCGTCGTCGAGCAGGGTGAACACGTCCGGTGCGATCTCCTCGCAGAGTCCGTCACCGGTGCACAGATCCTGGTCGATCCAGACCTTCATCGGGGTCCTCACCTTTCCGTCGGCTCGTCGGTCGTCTCCGACCCCCCTTTGATACCACAGCGCACGGGGTCCCCCTGAACCCGGGGGATTGCTCCCGTAGGTCGGGGAGGAGGCGGGTAGGGTCGCCGGGCGGCACGAGGAGGGCGCATGGCAGCCGATCGCAAGCCCCGGGACGGAGGAGCCGACGACGCGGCCGAGGCCGCTCGGCTCCGCTCCGAGGTCGGAGCGCTCGAAGAGGAACTCGAGATCCTCCGTCGGCGTCTCCAGGATGCACCGAAGCGAGTGCGCACCCTCGAGGAGCGACTGCTCGAGACGAAGGGCCAACTCGCCCAGGCCGTGTCCCAGAACGAGAAGCTCTCGGCAACGCTGCGCGAGGCGCGCGATCACATCGCAGCGCTGCGGGAAGAGGTCGAGAAGCTCACGATGCCCCCGGCGGCGTACGCCACCTTCATCGGGGCCAACGACGACGGGACCGTCGACGTCTTCACGGGCGGGCGCAAGATGCGCGTGGGTATTCACCCCGAGATCGATGTGACGACCCTGGCCCGGGGTCAGGAGGTCGTCCTCAACGACGGCTACAACGTGGTCCTGGCCCGCACCAACGATGCGGGCGGCCTCGTCGTCACCTTCAAGGAGTACCTGGCCGACCGTTCGCGGGCCCTCGTCATCGGCCGAGCCGACGAGGAACGGGTCGCGGAACTCGGGGACGCTCTCGCCGACGTACACCTGCGGGCGGGTGACCACGTACTGATGGAGGAGCGGTCCGGCCTTCTCGTCGAGAAATTGCCCCGCCCCGAGGTCGAGGAACTGGTACTCGAGGAGGTGCCCGACGTCGGTTACGAGGACGTCGGCGGACTCGACGACCAGATCGAGCTCATCAAGGACGCGGTCGAACTCCCGTACCTGCACGGCGACCTGTTCCGCGAGCACGAGCTCCAGCCCCCGAAGGGGATCCTGCTGTACGGGCCGCCGGGCTGCGGCAAGACCCTCATCGCGAAGGCCGTCGCCAACTCCCTCGCCCGCCGGGTCGCGGAGCGCACCGGCGACACCTCGACCCGTTCCTACTTCCTCAACATCAAGGGCCCCGAGCTGCTCAACAAGTACGTCGGCGAAACGGAACGGCAGATCCGCCTCATCTTCCAGCGGGCCCGCGAGAAGAGCGAGGAGGGCAGCCCGGTCATCGTGTTCTTCGACGAGATGGACTCCCTGTTCCGCACCCGCGGAACCGGGATCTCCTCCGACATGGAGTCGACGATCGTGCCCCAACTCCTCGCCGAGATCGACGGCGTCGAGTCGCTCCGTAACGTCATCGTGATCGGAGCGTCGAACCGTGAGGATCTCATCGATCCCGCCATCCTCCGGCCCGGTCGCCTCGACGTGAAGATCAAGATCGAACGACCCGACGAGCAGAGCGCACGCCAGATCTTCGCCCGGTATCTGACCCCGACACTGCCGATCGCCGAGGAGGAGATCAAGGCGGCCGGGGGAGATCCCGAGGATGCCGTCCTGCGCATGATCGCCCGCGCGGTCGACTACATGTACGCCACCGACGACGGAAACAAGTTCCTCGAGGTCACGTACCAGAACGGCGAGAAGGAGCTCCTCTACTTCAAGGACTTCTCGTCGGGGGCGATGATCGAGAACATCGTCCGGCGGGCCAAGAAGCTCTCGATCAAGCGGACCATCGCCGGAGGCGACCGCGGGATCAACACCGACGACTTGCTCGCCTCGGTTCGCCAGGAGTTCCGGGAACACGAGGATCTCCCCAACACGACGAACCCCGACGACTGGGCGAAGATCTCAGGCAAGAAGGGCGAGCGCATCGTCTACGTGCGCACGATCGTCAACGAGGGTTCCCACGACAAGGGCGGACGGCAGATCGAACGGGTGACGACGGGTCAGTACCTCTGATCGCCGAGGGGCGACGGCTCGGAAGGACCGCTCGGTAGCATCCGCCCGTGGCCGTCCCCAAGGTGATCGGCATCGAGACCGAATACGGCGTCACGATGCGAGGTCCGGCCGATCCCAATCCGGTGACGGCCTCGTCGCTGCTGATCAACGCCTACGTCGACCGACAGGCGACCGGCTGGGACTTCGAGGACGAATCGCCCGACCGTGACGCCCGCGGCTACAGCCGCGACGATGCCCGCGCTCCCGAGATCGAGACCCACCTCGTGAACGCGGTGCTCACCAACGGGGCCCGGTACTACGTCGACCACGCTCACCCCGAGTACTCCTCGCCCGAGTGTCTCGATGCCCTGGAGGCCACGCTCTACGACAAGGCCGGGGAGCGGATCCTCGCCCGTTCGATGGAGGCGGCGCGTCGGATCCTGCCCGCCGGCCAGGAGATCGTCGTCTACAAGAACAACTCCGACGGCAAGGGCAACTCCTACGGCTGCCACGAGAACTATCTGGTGGCCCGCGACGTCGCCTTTGCCTCCCTCGTCCGCACTCTCGTCCCGTGGTTCGTCACCCGCCAGATCTTCACGGGTGCGGGCAAGGTCGGCTCCGAGAACGGAGCGCCGGCGGTGCCGTACCAACTCACGCAGCGGGCCGACTTCTTCGAAGAGGAGGTCGGGCTCGAGACCACTCTCAAACGTCCGATCGTCAACACCCGTGACGAGCCCCACGCCGATCCGCAGCGGTATCGCCGTCTGCACGTCATCGTCGGCGACGCAAACCTGTGCGAGGAGGCGACGTACCTGAAGGTGGGCACCACGGCGATCGTCCTCGCCATGTTGGAGGACGGGTACGTCCGGGCCGACCTCTCGGTCGCCGATCCGGTCGGGGCCATGCGAGCGGTTTCCCACGATCCGGGGCTCACCGCCACCGTTTCCGTCGCCGAGTTGGGTTCGTGCACCGCGCTCGAGGTCCAGTGGGAGTTCCTGCGGATGGCTCGGCACTGGTCCGTAACCGCCGACCCGGCGTCCTGCGGCGGCGCCGACCGGGTTGCGGACGTGCTCGATCGGTGGGAAGACGTGCTCGAGACCCTCGAGGTCGATCCCGCCCGCCTCGAGGGTCGCCTCGACTGGGTCACGAAGCGCGCTCTCCTCGACGCGTACGCCGCCCGCGACGGGCTCGCCCCCGATGACCCGAAGTTGGCCCTCCTTGCGCTCCAGTACCACGACGTCCGGCCCGAGCGGTCGTTGTACGAGCGGCTCGTTCGCGCCGGTCGGATCCGGCGGCTGCTCGACGACGATCGGGTCGCCGCGGCAGCGGGTACGCCTCCGGAGGGCACGCGTGCCTACTTTCGGGGATCGTGTCTCGCCCGGTGGCCGGATTCGGTCGTCGCCGCGAACTGGGACAGCCTCGTCCTCGACACGGGAGAGGAGCCACTGCGGAGGATCCCGATGATGGAGCCGACGCGTGGTAGCAAGGAACACGTCGCCGCGCTGCTGTCCCGGGTCACGACCCCGGGACAGTTGGTGGAGGGCCTCGCCGCCGGGTGAAGCCCTCCCTGCGGGGCGGCGTCCAGCGAGAGACCGATCACGGCGGGGGGAACGGGAGACAGGCAATGGCCGAGCAGCAGCGCAAGCAGAAGCCGGCACCGCAGGAACGGGCCGTCGAGGAGACCGAAGCGGTCCCGAAGGGCAGTGAGCGCGGCACCGAGATCAAGGAGGGGATCGACGATCTCCTCGACGAGATCGACACTGTGCTCGAGGACAACGCCGAGGAGTTCGTCCGCTCGTACGTCCAGAAGGGCGGTGAGTGACCCGGCTCGTCGCCGGCCCCTCCATGACCGAGACCTCCGCCCTTCCCCTGTTCGCTCCGACGTCCGACCCCGGCCCGTCATTCGCCGGACTCCTGCGGATCGTCGCCCCCCACCTCCTCGCCCCGCCCGGAGCCGCCGGCTCCCTCGGTGACGTCCCCCACGGAACGACCGTCGTCGCCGTGCGCTTCGCCGAAGGCGTCGTGATGGCGGGCGACCGCCGGGCCACGGCCGGCCTCACGATCGCCAGCCGACGCATGGAGAAAGTCTTCCCCGCCGATGACTCGTCGGGTGTCGCCATAGCCGGCGCCGCCGGTCCCGCCGTCGAACTCGTGCGGCTCTTCCAGGTCCAGATCGAGCACTACGAGAAGGTTCAGGGCGAGAGCCTCAGCCTCGAGGGCCGAGCCAACCAACTCGGGCAACTCGTGCGGGCGAACCTCCCGGCCGCGATGCAGGGCCTCGCCGTGGTGCCCCTCTTCGCCGGGTTCGACCGGAATCGGAGTACCGGCCGGGTGTTCTCCTACGACGTGACCGGCGGACGGTACGAGGAGATCGAATTCCAGGCCCAGGGTTCGGGCAGCGTGCACGCCCGGAACTGGATCAAGGCGGGCTGGCGCGACGACCTCTCGGTCGACGAGACGGTCGCGCTCGTCCTCACTGCGCTCTTCGCGGCCGCCGACGAGGATGCCGGGACGGGCGGCCCCGATCTCGTCCGCCGGATCTTCCCGACGGTGGCGATCATCGACGCCGACGGCTACCGCGCCCTCGCCGAGGACGACATCGCCGATCGCAGTCGGACCCTTCTCGACGGCGCCGAGCGAGGAGGGAGTTCACGGTGAGCATGCCCTTCTACGTCTCACCCGAACAGGTGATGAAGGACCGGGCCGACTACGCCCGCAAGGGGATCGCCCGCGGGCGGAGCCTCGTGGCCCTCGAGTGCGAGCCCGGAATCCTGCTCGTCGCTCACAACCCCTCCCGGACCCTCAACAAGATCAGCGAGATCTACGACCGGATCGCGTTCGCGGCCGTGGGGCTCTACAGCGAATACCAACTGCTGCGCATTGCCGGGGTCCGACACGCCGACATGAAGGGTTACTCGTACTCCCGCGAAGACGTCAACGCTCGTGAGTTGGCCAATGCGTACTCGCAGACGCTCCACCAGATCTTCACGCACGAGATGAAGCCGTACGAGGTCGAGCTTCTCATTGCACAGGTCGGCGACGGCGGCGCCTCGGAGTTGTACCGCGTTCTCTACGACGGGGTCGTCGTCGACGAGCACGACTATTCGGTACTCGGCGGCCAGGCCGAGGAGATAACTACCGCACTGGCCGACGCCTATCGGCCCGGGCTCGCCCTCGGGGACGCCGCCCGGCTCGGGGCCACGGTGCTCGGCGGCGACGACGGAGCGCTTCCCGCCGACCAACTCGAAGTCGCGGTACTCGACCGCTCGCGCGCGCGGCGCTGTTTCCGGCGCATCCGCGCCGACGAACTCGCCGAATTGCTCGGCTGACTCCCGCGGGCCGACGGCCGCACGCACGCCCGTACACTCGCAGCGTGGAGCGACGCATCTTCGGCCTCGAGAACGAATACGGGGTCACGTGCACGCTGCGCGGTCAACGCCGCCTCAGCCCCGACGAGGTCGCCCGCTACCTCTTCCGTCGCGTGGTCTCCTGGGGGCGCTCGAGCAACGTGTTCCTGGAGAACGGTTCCCGCCTGTACCTCGATGTCGGAAGCCATCCCGAGTACGCGACCCCCGAATGCGATTCGCTCGATGATCTCGTCGCCCACGACAAGGCGGGGGAGCGCATTCTCGAGGGACTCGTCGCGAGCGCCGAGCAACGTCTGGGCGAGGAGGGGATCCGGGGCGAGGTCTTCCTCTTCAAGAACAACACCGACAGTGCCGGGAACTCCTACGGATGCCACGAGAACTACCTGGTCGAACGCGACGGCGACTTCGCCCGATTCACCGACGTCCTCATCCCCTTTCTCGTCTCCCGCCAGATCTACGCCGGCGCGGGCAAGCTCCTCCCGACGGCACGAGGACCGGTCTTCTGCCTCTCGCAACGGGCCGACCACATCTGGGAGGGTGTCTCGTCGGCCACGACGCGGTCCCGGCCGATCATCAACACGCGCGACGAGCCCCACGCCGACGCCGAGCGCTACCGGCGCCTCCACGTCATCGTCGGCGACTCCAACATGAGCGAGTACGCGACCTTCCTCAAGACCGGAGCAACAGCCATTCTGCTCCGGGTGCTCGAGGAGGATCCCCGTCCCTGGCGGGATCTCTCGCTCGAGAATCCGATCCGGGCCATCCGGGAGATCAGTCACGAACTCGACTGCCGGCGTCGGGTGCGCCTCATGAACGGACGTGAACTCACCGCAGTCGAGCTCCAGCTCGAGTACCTCGAGCGCGCTCGGCGGTTCGCCGACCGGCGCGGACTCCCACCCCTCGAGGCTCAGGCTCTCTCGATGTGGGAGCACGTGATGGGGCACCTCGAGCGGGACCCGCTCGAGCTGCGAACCGAGCTCGACTGGGTCGTCAAGTACCACCTGATCGAGGCCTACCGGGCGCGTAACGACCTCCCGCTGTCCCACCCGCGGCTCGCCCAGATCGACCTCGCGTACCACGACGTGACCCGATCCCGATCGCTCTACTACCTCCTCGAGCGTCGGGGCCGGGTGGAGCGGGTCGTCACCGATGAGGCGATCGCCGAGGCCGTAGACGAGCCACCGCAGACGACGCGGGCCCGCCTGCGCGGTGCGTTCATCCGCCGGGCCAAGGAGCGCAAGCGTGACTACACGGTCGACTGGGTCCACCTGAAGCTCAACGACCAGGCGCAACGCACGGTGCTCTGCAAGGACCCGTTCAAGTCGCGCGACGAGCGAGTCGAACGCCTCATCGCGTCGCTGTAGCGTTCGGCGGTGCCTTCGTTCCGGAGCGGGACCGTCGCGGCGCTTCGTGAGGAGCGCGCCGGGCTTCAGCGGGTCGACGTCGAACTCGACGGCGTCCGGGAGCCGGCGTACGTATTGACCCACCTCACCGGTCCGGTCGCGGTCGGTGACCGCGTCGTCGTCAACACCACCGCCGTCGAACTCGGTCTGGGTACCGGTGGCTGGCACGTCGTCCACTGGAATCTCGAACGGCGGGCGTGGACGGAAACCGGCCCGGGCCACATCATGAAGTCCCGATACACCTCCTACCAGCACGATGCGGGTTCGGCCGAAGAACACGACCGCGAACTGGCCGACGTCGTCTCGATCGACGGGATGCCGGTCGTCGCCGCCCCGCTGCACAGCCAGCTCCCGGCGGTGGCCGCCGGCTTCAAGGCCCGGCGGCCCGATGCCCGCCTCGCCTACGTGATGACCGACGGGGCCGCCCTCCCGCTCGCCCTCTCCGACCTTCTCGTCGCCGTACGAGCCGCGGGTTTGATCGATCTCACCGTCACGAGCGGTCACGCGTTCGGTGGTGACTTCGAAGCCGTCTCGGTTCACAGCGCACTCACCGTCGCCCGGTACTCGGGGCGGGCCGATGCCGCGGTGGTTGCGATGGGGCCCGGGATCGTCGGCACGGATTCGCGCCTCGGTTTCTCGGGCATCGAGGTCGGTCCGGTCCTCGACGCCGCCGCCGGACTCGGTGGTCGACCGGTCGCCGCTCTGCGGATCTCGTTCGCCGACCCCCGGGAGCGACACCGTGGAGTGTCGCACCACAGTCTGACTGCTCTCGGCGTCGCAACCCGCAGCCGAGTCGAGGTGGCGGTGCCGACCGTCGGGGGGGTCGAGGAGCGCACCATCCGGGCCGACCTCGGCGAATCCGGGATCGGGAAGCTCCACGATCTGGTGGATGTCGCCCCGATCGGTGCGGTCGCCCTCCTCGCGTCTCACGGACTGCGGGTTTCCTCGATGGGACGGCCCGCCGCCGACGACCCGGTTCTCTTCGAAGCCGCGGCGGCCGCCGGGGTTCTCGCGGCCGATCGACTCCCGTAGGCTCCGCAGCCGTGGCGGACCGACCCGACCGCGTCGAGCGCGTCCTCGACCTCCTGATGATGCTGCTCGAGACCCCTTCCGCCCTGAGCCGCGAGGAGATCTTCGAGCGACTGCGCCCCATTCGCGCCTATCCCGAATCGCCCGACGCAGCCCGCCGAGCGTTCGAACGGGACAAGGAGACCCTGCGCGACCTCGGAGTCCCGATCCATACGGAGGCCGTCGGCGACGGTTCCGTGACCGGATACAGAGTCAAGCCGGGGGAGTACTACCTGCCCGATGCCGGACTCGATGAAGACGAGACGATCGCCCTGCGCGTCGCCCTGAACGCCGTCACCCTGGGGGACTCGTCCGGGACCGGAGCCCTCCTCAAGCTCGGGTCCGAAGCCGGCTCGACCGTCACCCCGCTCGCCGCACTCGTCGACGCTCCTGCGCTGCCCGAACTCTTCGAGGCCGTGCGAGCCCAGGCGGTTGCCGGGTTCGTGCACCGCGGCACCGCGCGCCGCCTGGAGCCTTACGGCATCGCCGTCCGACGCGGCCACTGGTACGTCGTCGGTCGTGATCTGGACCGCGACGCACTGCGCGCTTTCCGCGTCGATCGGATCGATGCCGAGGTGACCGTCGGCCCCGCGGGCGCATTCCGCCGACCCGACGATTTCGTGGCCGGCGATCACATCGAGGATCGGGCCTGGATGCTCGACGGGCGCTCCGAGGTGACGGTGCGGATCGCAATCGACGATCCCGTCGTTCCGGTAGTGCTCGGGGATCTCGGCGACGACGCCGTCGTCGTCGCCGAGGACGACCGCGGCATCGAGGTCGAGGTGACGGTCAGCCGTCCCGGCGCGTTGCGCACTCACCTCCTCGGGTACCTCGATGCGGTCGAAGTACTCGCTCCCCCGGAGGAGAGGGCTGCGATGATCGCAGCCCTCCGCGAGATGGCGGACACGACGTGAGCCCGCGTCCGGCCGCCGAAGACGAGATCCGGCGCATTCTCGCGATGATCCCGTGGATCATCGCCAATCCGGGGCGGCCCCGATCGGAGATCGCGGCCCGATTCGGACTCACCGATCGCGAGACGGAGAAGGCGCTCTCTCGCATCAACATCGTCGGCACTCCGCCCTTCAGCCCCGGGGACTACGTAGAAGCACTCGACGACGGTGAAGACGGCGTCGAGATCACTCTCGGCGACGCATTCCGGCGCCCTCTCCGACTCCACCCGTCCGAGGCGCTCCACGTCCTGGCCGCGGGCCGGGCCCTGCTCGCCGTACCCGGCGCTCAGCCCGACGGGCCGCTCGCTTCAGCGCTCGCGAAGCTCGAGCGCTCGCTCGGCGCGCCGGCCCCCGATGTGGCCATCGACGACGAGGCCGCGTTGACCGATGTGCGGTTGGCGGTGCGCGACGGCGAACGGATCGAGATCGAGTACGTCGCCGGAGACGGCGAGGCGACGACCCGAACGGTGGATCCGGCCCGCGTCTTCTACCGCGACGGCGAGTGGTACCTGGCCGCGTTCTGCCATCGCGCCGGCGACGACCGGATGTTCCGAGTCGATCGGATCGCGGCGGTCCGTCCGACCGGCGAGCGTTTCGATCCGGTCGACGTGTCGTCGCTCGACACGCCGTTCCGGCCCGGCCCCGACACCGAACGGGTGACCGTTCGTATTCCGGCGAGGGCCCATTGGGTCGTCGAATCGGTCCCCACCGAGTCGGTTGCCGACGGGCCCGAGGGAACCCTGGATGTCGTCCTGGCGGTCGCCGATGCCTCCTGGCTCGAGCGTTTGCTCTTGCGTATCGGTCCCGATGCCACCGTGCTCGCCCCCGCTGCGTGGGTCGGGTGCGCGGGGCGAGCCGCGGCCCGGGTTCTCGCGCGTTACGACCGGGGGTGAGCGGTACCGGCGGCCCGGGCGTGGGAGGATGGGGTGTGACCACCGCTACCGACGAAGCGATCGTCGAGCCTCCGTCGGCCCGGCCCTGGCGGCATTCGCCCGCATTCCGGTTGCTCGAGTGGGTCCTGATCATCGCCGCGGCGATCGGTACGGCCACCCTCGTCCGCACGTACGTCGCCCAGACGTTCTTCATCCCGACCGCGTCCATGAGCCCGACCCTCCGCGTCGACGACCGCATTGCCATCGACAAGCTCTCGTACCGCTTCCGCGATCCCCGGCGGGGCGAGATCATCGTGTTCCGGGGCCCGGAACGCACCCAACTCGCCGGTATCGACCTCGTGAAGCGGATCGTCGCGCTGCCCGGCGAGAAGGTTTCGTCGGTGAACGGGCGCATTCTCGTCGACGGAACCCCCGTCGACGAGCCCTATCTGCCGAAGGGAGCGGCCGGGCGCAATGTGGCCTTCCTCCCGTTCGAGGTTCCGGAGGGGAAGTACTTCGTGATGGGCGACAACCGTATGGTGTCGAACGACTCCCGGATCTTCGGCGCGATCGACCGCGACGAGATCATCGGGCGTGCGATGATCCGCATCTGGCCGATATCTCGGCTGGGGAACCTGTAGACGGGACGGACCGGGACGATGGCAACCGACGACGACCACGCATCGCTCGCTCCGCGCGCCGGGGATGACGGGTCCGGATCCGGCGCGGTTCGCCGCATCGACGAGGAACCGGGACGCTCCGTGGCGCGGACGATCGTCGAATGGATCGGAGTCGCGCTCGCCGCCCTCGTCATCGCGACGATCCTGCGCACCTACGTGGTTCAGACCTTCTGGATCCCGACCGGTTCGATGATCCCGACTCTCCAGGAGAACGACCGGGTCGTCGTCAACAAGTTGTCGTACAAGCTGCACGGGGTCGGCCGAGGCGACATCGTCGTGTTCACGACTCCGCCCGGCGTGCCCGAGGACTACAAGGATCTCGTGAAGCGGGTCGTCGGTCTGCCGGGCGACACGGTCGAGGGTCTCAACGGAAAGGTCCTCGTGAACGGAACGGTGCTCGACGAGTCGTATCTCCCCGAGGGAACCGCGACCAGTCAGTTCGGCCCGCAGAAGGTTCCGGCCGGCACCTATTGGGTCATGGGCGACAACCGCGGCAACTCCACCGATTCCCGCTCGTTCGGCCCGATACCGGAGAGAACGATCGTGGGCCACGCAGTGGTCCGGATCTGGCCGTTACGGCGCTTCGGTCTGCTGTAGCGATCTAACGCTCGCCCCACTCGCCGACGACGGCGGCCATCCGTTCCGGTCGGTCGCAGTAGACGGCATCCACTCCCATCGCCACGACCGCCCTCAGGTGACGGGATTCCTGGGTGTCCCAGGCGAAGGCGAGGACACCGAAGCGGTGGAAGAGCGAGACCAACCCGGCCGTCCACTCGGTGTGGTGGAGGTTGAGTGCGTCGATTCCCGAACTCGCCAGATCGTGGGCATGCCGTTCGAGCGGCGCGGAGATCTCGGATCTGCGCACCGAATGCACGAGGCGAACCCGTTTCTCGGGCCTCAGCGCATCGAGGAGCCCGAGATCGGGGGAACACACCCAGAGGCGATCGAGCGCACCGTGGCGCGCCGCTACCTCGAGAAGTGGTCGTGCGACGGCCGGATCCTTGACGTCGACCGAGCACTCGAAGACCGAACCGAGGGTTCCGTAGACCTCGTCGAGGCGGGGGACCCCGTGTTCGGCGAGGTCCGCGGCCGAGGACTTGTCCACCCGGAGCCGCCGGCGGCCCCTCCCGATCACGGCGTCGTGGCTGCAGACGACGGCTCCGTCGGCAGTCAGCCTCACGTCGGTCTCGATCCCGCCCGCACCCAGTTCGAGGGCCCTGCGGAAAGCCGCGAGAGTGTTCTCGGGCGCCTCGGCCCGGGCTCCCCGGTGGGCGAAGGTGATGACGGCCACGGGGGAATCGTGCCACGCCGTCGGGGCCCCGGGCCGGTCGCCGTCGGGACTTCGCGCCGATACCTCAAGACGAAGGTTCACCCTGCCGATGGGGGGAGAGCCGCCGGAACCCGGCGGAGACCCCTGGAACGGAGAACCGGTGACGACGATCCGAGCGAGCTGTCCGGCGTGCGGTGACGTGCAACTGACTGCGGCCGACGTCACCGTCCGGCTCTGCGCCGACGACGACCGCGGCAGCTATTGCTTCCGCTGTCCCGGCTGCGCCGGCCGTGTGGTGAAGGATGCGAGCCGGCGAGTCGTCGACCTCCTCGTCGCCGGTGGGGTCCGACTCGACGTCTGGAGCCTTCCCGCCGAGCTCAGCGAACCGCGACGCGAGGGACCCTCGTTCTCCGAGGCCGACGTGGACGAGTTCGGGGCCCTGCTGCAGAGCGACGGCTGGTTCGACCACCTGGCGGCCGAGGTCGGGGGATCCGAAGATCGCTGACGCTACGGTGGCGCGGTGGCCTGGATCCTGATCCCCGCCGTTGTCGTCGTCGGCGCCCTGGCTCTGGTTTCCCGCGCGACGGTCGTCCGACACGAGTTGTCCGCCACGGTCGCGAGCGCTACGGCCTTTCGCGATGATGTCCGCCGAGCCCGCGAACGGATCGGGCGCGATCGGGGGCGAGTAGGCCCCCGCCCGGGCTCGGCCGGCGAGGAGGTCGGATCGTGAACCTCGGCCCCATGGAGATCGTGGCGATCCTCGTCGTGGCACTCATCGTGTTCGGGCCCAAACGGCTGCCCGAGGTGAGCCGACAGGTGGGGGCTGCGGTCCGGGAGCTCCGCAAGATGCAGGACACGGTGCGGGCCGAACTCCGCGACGCCATGGCCGAGCCGACTCCGGCCGGCCCGGAGGTCGAGGGGGCCGCCCACCCCGAGCCATCGGCTGCCGAGCCGCTGACGGTCGAGCCCGACGATCCGGCCGACAGCCCCGCACCGCCCCGGACCTTCTCCTGAAGCCCGGAGCCCTTCCGTGAGCCGCCCGTCCGACGGCACCATGACGCTGGTCGAGCACCTGGGCGAGCTCCGGCGTCGCGTGATCATCTGCGTCATCGCGGTCGTCCTCGGCGCCGTGGTCGTGTTCTTCCTCTACACGCCGATCCTGCGCTTTCTCTCGGGACCGTACCGGGAGCTCACCGTCGGTGACACGGGATGCGGCGGGACAGCGAACAGTGGCTGTGATCTGATCGTCACGGGCCCTCTGCAACCCTTCATGGTGCGGATGAAGATTGCGGGGTACGGCGGCGCGGCACTCGCGGTTCCCGTCGTCTTCTGGGAGATCTGGCGTTTCGTGACCCCCGCTCTCCGGAGGAACGAACGGCGCTACGGGCTCCTGTTCGGGCTCGCCGCGATCGTCCTCTTCCTCCTCGGTGCCGTGGCGGCTTGGTTCACCATCGGCGAGACGCTCTCGTTCCTCTTCGGAATGGGCGGTGACACGCTTCAGCCCTTCGTCGCCGCCGACAGTTACCTGACCCTCGTCGCCCTCATGCTCCTGGCGTTCGGTACGGCCTTCGAACTGCCCCTCCTCGTCCTGGGTCTCCTTCTCGCCCGGGTGGTGACGACGGTCCAGCTCCGGCGGGCCCGGCGATGGGTCGTGGTCGGGATCACCGTGTTCGCCGCGGTCATCACCCCGAGTCAGGATCCGGTATCCCTATTGTTCATGGCGGTACCGATGTACGTGCTCTACGAGCTCGCCATACTGATCGGGCGCCTGCTCAAGCGCTGAGCGGGCCCCGCACCGGACATCGACGGAGGGAGAGCAAGGATGAGCAAGCGGAACCGCACCCCGGTCCGGCTCGGACGCTCGCGTTCGGAGGTCGTCACCGCCGTCGTGGTGGGTGCGGTCATCGTCGTCCTCACCGGCATCGCCGTCTGGCTCCTGCGCCCCGGCTCACCCGGCGTCGCCGGGGGAGGAGGACTCGCCGTTCGGCAGCCGCGGGCCACCCTGCTCCTCGTCCTGGTCGGTTTCGCCGGTCTCCTGGTGGTTCTCCGCTTCCGGCGTCGACCGTTGAAGCGATTCGGGCCCCGGGGCTCGGTCGCCCTCGGTCTCGGCATCGTTGCCGTCGTGGGTGTCGTCGCTGCGATCCTGTGGCCGGGTGGCTTGCTGCGCGACTACACGGTGACGCCCTTCACCCCGCCCCCCACGCCGGCTTCGTCGACTCCGTCCTCGGGTCCGGCCTCGTCGGTTCCCGCGGTGCCGACCTCGGCGCCGGCGACGACTGCCCCCGTCGGCTCATCCGGAGGGTGACGTGGGGCCGGTCGGCTTCCGCGAGTCCTTCACGCAGGCCCGACCGTTCCCGCCCGACGCATTCCAGGCGCGGGCGTTCGCCGCGCTCGACGCCGACCGCTCGGTCCTCGTCGCCGCGCCGACCGGAGCGGGAAAGACGCTGGTGGGCGAGTATGCCGTCGAGCGGGCGCTCGCGTCGGGGCGCAAGGCCTTCTACACGACTCCCCTGAAGGCGCTCTCCAACCAGAAGTACGCCGACTTCTGCCGGAGTCTCGGTCCGGAACGAGTCGGTCTCCTCACCGGCGACACCGCCGTTCGGGGCGACGCCCCGGTCGTGGTGATGACGACCGAAGTACTCCGCAACATGATCTACGCCCGCTCACCGGCCCTCGACGGCCTCGCGGTGGTCGTTCTCGACGAGGTCCACTACCTCCAAGACCCGGCGCGGGGAGCGGTGTGGGAGGAAGTCATCATCCACCTTCCCGCCCCGGTCACCATTGTGGCCCTGTCCGCCACCGTGTCCAATGCCGAGGAAGTGGCGGATTGGCTCCGGGCCGTACGAGGGGCGACCGAGACGGTGATCGAGGAGCGCCGGCCCGTCGCGCTCGTCAACCACTATCTGGTCGGCGATCGGGCCGCCGAGCGACCGCACCTGTTCCCGACGTTCGTGGGCCGGGAGCCGGAGCGGCGCCCCAATCCCGAGGTGATCCGGCTTCTCACCGGAGCGGCGCCCCGGCGGGGCCGAGCCCGGAACCGGCTCTACCGCCCGTGGCGCAGCGAGGTCATCGACCTCCTGGCCGAGGAGTCGATGCTCCCGGCGATCATCTTCGTCTTCTCGCGAGCAGGGTGCGATCAGGCGGTCGAACAGTGCGTCGCCGGTGGTTTGCGTCTGGTGGACCCCGCAGCCCGGGCCGAGCTCCGGGCCATCGCCGACCGTCGGCTCGACGGACTCGGCGACGACGACCTCGACGCCCTCGGGTACGCGGACTGGATGGCCGGTTTCGAATCCGGAATCGCGGCGCACCACGCCGGTCTCGTTCCCCCGATGAAGGAAGCCGTGGAGGAGGCATTCTCGGCCGGACTGTTGAAGGTGGTGTTCGCCACCGAGACCCTGGCCCTCGGAATCAACATGCCCGCCCGCACCGTCGTCATCGAGCGTCTCTCGAAGTTCACCGGTGAGCAGCACCAGATGCTCACGGCGGGGGAGTACACCCAGCTCACCGGCCGGGCCGGGAGGCGGGGGATCGATACCTCCGGGAATGCAGTGGTTCTCTGGGACCCGTTCGTTCCGTTCGACCAAGTTGCGGGGCTCGCGGCCCGGCGGACCTCGGCGCTCACGTCCTCCTTCCGGCCGACGTACAACATGGCGGCGAACCTCGTTCGTCGCTACGAACCGGCCCACGCGCGGCAACTCATCGGGAGCTCGTTCGCCCAGTTCCGGGCCGACCGAGAGGTTTTCGCCTCCGAACGGGAGATTGAACGGCGCCGGGCCCGGATCGCTTCCGATCGGGCGGTCGCCGCCGAGTTGGGTCCCGGACTCGACGAGTACCGCCGACTCCTCGCGGAATCGACGGTCGGGCGGAGCGCCGAACGCGAGGCCGGACGGCTGGACCGTCTCCGTCCGGGAGACGTCGTGGTCGCCCCCCGGCGAGGAGGGCGGGCCGTGGTGCTCAAGCACGAAGGGGGCCGGGGCGGCGGTCGGGTACTCGCGATCACGGCGAGTCGCACCCTCGTCCGGTTGAGCGGAGGAGACCTGACGGGCGGGCCCGGGGTGATCGACACCCTCGACCTCCCGCGTCCGTTCGCTCCGCGCAGCGCTGCCTTCCAGCGCGCCGTCGTGGCCGCCCTCCGGGCCCTGCCCCGGTCGCCGGTCGAGCCGACGGGTTCGGTCGAGGAGGCCGATCCTCGCTCGCATCCGCTCCACGATCACCCCGGCCTCGCCGCCGCTCTCACCGCAGCCGAACGGGCCGACCGAGCGGAGCGGGAGGTGGGGAAGCTCGAGCGTTCGACCGCGCGACGCGAGGACGGACTCGCTCGCCGTTTCGATCGGGTCCTGGGGATCCTGGCGGCGTGGGGCTACACCGAGGGCTGGACCCTGACCGATGCGGGGCTCGTGCTGGCCGGGCTCAACACCGAGGCCGACCTGGTTCTCGCCGAAGCCCTGCGCGAGGGCTGCTTCGACGGTCTCCGGCCCTCCGAGACGGCTGCGGTGGCGTCCTGTTTCACGTATCGCCGACGAGGACCCGACCGGGGCGGCGCACCTCCGGTCCGGTGGCCTTCCACTGCGGTGGCCCGGCGGGCCCGCGTCATCGACGGCATCTGGCGTGACCTCAACGGAGCCGAGCGGGAAGCCCACCTGATGCGGACGTCGCGGCCCGATCCCGGCTTCACCGGAGCCGTCGATGCCTGGGTGAGGGGGGAGAGCCTCGGGGAGATCCTGGAGGACGAGGACATGCCCGGCGGTGACTTCGTGCGCAATGTGAAGCAGGTGATCGACCTCCTCCTCCAGATCGCTTCCGTGGCTCCCGTCCCGGAGACCGCCGCCGCCGCCCGGGATGCCGCCGCGGGCTGCGATCGGGGAGTCGTCGCGGCGTCGGCCGCGGTGACGGAGGCCTGACGTGGGCATAGCTCCGGGCGCGCCGTGGGGCGACGACGTCGGCCCCGATCCGGCCGGAGTCATCGTTGTCTCGGGCGACGACCGCGACCTGGCCCGGGCCGTCGCCCGGACCGATCCGGGCTCCCTCCTGCGCTTCGTCCCGTCTGCGGCCTCCGACGTGGCCCGGGCCGTCGGCCTGGGCGAGCACACTCCCCGAGGGGTGGCGCTTCCCCTCGATGTGTTAGCCCTCGACGACGGGGCTCTGGCCGTGAACGCCGTCGTCTTCGGAACCGCACCCGACCGCGTCCGGGCCACGACTCGGCGTTTCGCCGTCGGCGTCACCGTCGACGACCGGGAGGCATTCGCCGGACGGGCCACGACGATCGTCGTGGCCACCGGTGAGTTCCTCCGGGGCCATGATCTCTCGCCCCGGGGTCATCCGGGAGACGGACGGGCGGAAGTCCAGATCTATTCGCTGCCCGTCGATGAACGTCGGGCGATGCGGGGCCGGCTCCGCACCGGCACCCACCTGCCGCACGGCCGCATCGTCCAGCGGACCGGTCGGCGCGTACGGATCCGCACCCGCCGGGACCACCCGGTGGAGGTCGACGGTCACCCAGCGCAGGCCCGGGCCGAGCTCCTCGTCGAGGTCGTTCCGGGGGCCTTCCGGCTCCTCGTCTGAAGGCGCCGCCATGCGCGGCCCGAGCGGATCGCGTCGCTACGATCGACCTCCCCATGCTGTACGCACCGGAGACCTTCACCGATGCCGAGGCGGCGACTCTCCGGCCGTACTTCACCAACCTCGACAGCCCCGTCTTCGCGCTCACCAACCTCCCGGAGGTCGTGAAGGGCGCACTCTTCGCCCGTTACTCGCGTTCCGACAAGAGTTTGCGCCGGCTGTTTCTCGACGAATTCGTCGGCGACCTCGACCTGACCGGTGATCTCACGGTCGACGCCACGGTCGGCCTGCGCCGAGCAGAGCAGCTCTACGAGCGCGTGTTCCTCGAGTACGGCGATGATTCGGTCGCGCAGCTCGGCGGTGTGCACTTGGCCTGTGAACAGGCGTCGAACCTGCTCACGAAGGTCCTGGAGTGGGGACGGCTCATGTCGTACCTCGAACAGTCGACGCGGTACATCCCCTACGACTCCCGAATCCTCGGCCGCTACCGGTATTTGCGCCCCTCCGAGATCTGCCAGTCCCGTCTCGCGGCCCGCTACATCGCCGACATGGACGCCGCCTTCGATTCCTACAGCGGTCTCCTGCCGGTGATGACCGAGTGGGCCCGGGAGCGCCACCCGAAGGAGGCGGGCGACTCCGACTTCGTGTACAAGCAGACGATCAAGGCCAAGGCCTGCGACACCGTCCGCGGCCTCCTCCCGGCCGCGACCCTCTCCAACGTCGGCATCTACGGCAGCGGCCAGGGCTACGAGGCTCTGCTCCTGCGTATGCGGGCCCACCCGTTGCCCGAGGCCCGCACCTACGCCGACCTCATGCTGACCGAGTTGCGGAAGGTCATCCCGTCGTTCCTCGTGCGGGTGGACCGCTCGGATCGGGGCGGGGCCTGGTCGGCGTACCTCGAACAGACCCGCGAGGCGACGGCCGGGATCGTGGAGCGTCTCTTCGCCGGCGAGTCCGGTGGTTCGGGCGACACCGTCACGCTCGTCGACTGGGACCCGGAGGGCGAGGACAAGGTTCTCGCCGCCATCTGCTACCCGCACACGGATCTGCCCGAAGCCCGAGTGCTCGATCGGGTCCGCCGCCTCGCGGCCCACGAACGCACCGCACTCATGACCGCGTACGTCGGCGAACGCGTGAATCGGCGCCACAAGCCGGGCCGGGCGTTCGAGCGCACGGGCTACCGCTTCGACGTGATCGGCGACTACGGGGCCTTCCGCGATCTGCAACGGCATCGGATGCTCACGATCGAGTGGCAGACCCTGAGCCCCCGCCACGGATACGGGGTGCCCGCCGCCGTCGAGGAAGCGGGCGTCGACGATGCCTACGCCGAAGCGATGGAGCGCTCCTGCGACCTCCACGACGAGCTCCGCGAGGACTTTCCCGACCAGGCGGCGTACGCCGTAGCGCTCGGATACCGGATCCGCTACGCGATGCAGATGAACGCCCGGGAAGCGATGCACCTGTGCGAGCTCCGCAGCTCGCCCCAGGGCCATCCGTCCTACCGGGTGATCGCCCAAGAGATGCACCGCCTCATCGCCGAGCAGGCCGGGCACCGGGCGATCGCGGCAGCGATGGCCTACGTCGACCACGACGAACACGCCCTCGGGCGGCTGGCAGCCGAGCGGGCCGCCGAGGCCCGGCGCGCCGCCCGCGGCTGACCGAAACCCTGCGCCGGGGCGGCCCCGGGTCGTCGTTATACTCCGCGCCCCCGCAGCCCGACCCGACGAGGCATCCCAGATGAGCGACGACGACTTCGACGAAGAGGACATCGACGGCGATCTCGACGACGACCTCCTCTCGGAGGACCTCGACGACGATCTCGACGAGGCCCTCGACGACGAGATCGACGACGACCTCGAGACCGACATCCTCGAGGGCGACGAGGAGGCCGAGCCCTCCCCGGTCGTCGCCGCGCTCGTCGAGGGTGAAGCGGAGCCGGCCGCCGACGACGAAGAGGACGACGTCCTCGACCTCCAGGAGGAACTCCACCCGGATGACGTCGAGGAGGCACTCGACGTCGTGTTGCGGGAGAAGACCGCGGCGAGCGGCCTCGAGGACGAGGAAGAGGACGAAGAGGAAGTCGACGAACGCGGTGAGACGGGCACCAAGATCGTTCCCCGCCGAGACAACGAATTCCTCTGCAAGAGTTGCTTCCTCGTGCTCCCTCGCCACCAGCTCGCCGACGAGGAGCGAATGATCTGTCGCGACTGCGCCTGACGGCAGCCCGCGGTCCGGCTGCCCGGTTGGGCGGCGCCGTCCTCTCGGGGGTCCTCGCGGCAGCGAGCCGACCCCCGCTCGACCTCGGTCTCCTGGCGTTCGTCGCGCTGGTACCGCTGTTCACGGCCTGGCGCGGCCGATCGGCCCGAACCCGAGCGCTCCTCGCGTTCGTGACCGCCGCCGTCTACTACGGGCTGACCTGCTCGTGGATGCGCTACTTCGGCACCGTGGCGATCGTGCCCTTCGTAGCGGCCTGCGCGGCGTACTGGGCCGCGGTCGGGGCGGTGGTCGGCGCACTCGACCGGTCGCGGATCACCCACCCGCTCGTGACGGCGGCCGTATGGGTCATCGCCGACGCCGGCGTTTCCCGATTCCCGTTCGGCGGCATCTCTTGGGGTGAGCTCGGGTACTCGCTCCACGATTTCGGACCCGGTCGAGCGGTCGCGGCGTTCGGCGGCATCGCGGCGGTGACCTTCCTGGTGGTAGCCGTCAACGGTTACCTCGCCGATGCGGCCGGACTGGTCGCGATTCGGGGGGCCGACGCGAGCGGGGCCCGCACGAGGGCGGCGGTCCGTGCCGTCGCGGGACTCGCCGTCCTGGTCGTCCTCCTCACGGCCGCGAGCGTCGCCCGACCCGTCCCGCAGCGAACGGCTCGGCTGCGGGTCGCCCTCGTACAGGGGAACGATCTCGACCGCGACCTCACCGCGGCGGAGTCGGCCGATCGCTACCTGACCCGCAGCCACCTGGCGCTGGCCGCGACGATCCGGGACCCCGTCGATCTCATCGTCTTCCCCGAATCATCGATGGATGCCGATCCCCGGACCGACGCCGAGGTGCGCGGATCGCTCGCGACGCTCGCTCGCCGGAAGCAGGCGTGGGTTCTCGCCAACGCCACGGTCGATGCCCCTCCCGACGGGGCCGAAGCCGAAAACCTCGACGTCCTCTTCGCTCCGGACGGCACCATCACCGGCACCTACGCCAAACAGCACCTCGTACCCTTCGGTGAATACGTGCCGTTCCGATCGCTGGTGACCGCCGTCGTTCCCGCCGCCGGTGAAGTCGCGCGCGATTACCGCCCGGGCCCCGGTCCGACTCTCTTCACCGTCGACGGCGTTCCCGTGGCTCCGATCATCTGCTTCGAATCGGCGTTCGGAGCGGAGGTACGTCCCCTCGTCGCCGACGGGGCCCAGGTGCTGCTCCTCGTGACGAACAACCGGTCCTACCGTCGATCGGCCAACTCCGAACAACACGTGGCGATCGGGCAGATGCGAGCGGCCGAAACCGGACGACCGCTGGTGCATTCGGCGATTTCCGGGATCAGTGCGCTCATCGATGCCGAGGGACGGGTGCGGGCGCGGACCCGCCTCTTCGAACCGACGGTGCTTCGGGGCACCGTCACCGCGACGACCGGGGATACGCCGTACGTGCGCTTCGGGCCGTGGTTCGGGGTGCTGTGCGGACTCGTCACCCTCGGAGCGGGAATCGTCGCCCTGCGGCGCCGGCGGACAGCGCCCGTAGAATCCGAGTCATGAGTGATGCGCCGAAGCTCGGACCCCTCGAGATTCTCGTCATGGCCCCCCTCGGCGCCGGGTTGATCGCCCGCGAGGAAGGCCCCGAGTTCGTCGCCCGGTGTGTGGCGCGGGGCCGGGAAAGCCTCGAGCGGCAGATCGTCACCGCGCGGGGAACCGGACAGTTGGTGGTGGCGTTCGGCGTGCCGATGCTCAAACAGCGCATTGCGGGTTTCCTCGACCGCAGTACTCCGCCCCCGCCGCCCGAGGCGGAGACCGCACCGCACGACGCCGGCGGGGTAGCGGTGACCGACCCCGCTCCGATCGGCGGACCGACCGCCGAGGATCTGCCCATTGCCGCCTACGACGCGCTCTCGGCCTCCCAGGTCGTCGACCACCTCGAAGGGCTGGGCGCCGAGGATCTCGCTGCAGTCCGGGCGTACGAGACGAGCCACCGCGGTCGGCGCACGATCCTGGGGCGCATCGAACAACTCGCGGGCTGATCGTGGAGGCGGCTCGTGCGGCGACGGCGGCCGACGGTCAGGTCCTGGCGCGCCTCGCGGATCGTCTCCGCCACGAGATTCTCGACGAGCGCGGCGGACCTCTCTGGGTACTGCGCGAGGGTGCCGGCGGCGGTTCCGATCGCCTCGTCGATCGCATCGGGTCACCCGACACGCTCATCGTCGTCGGCACGGTCGACGAGGTTCCGGTCGGCTACGCCGTCGTCTCGATCGAGACGCTCCGCGACGGCACCCGCCTCGGAGTGATCGAGGAGCTCTTCACGGAACCGGACGCCCGCGCCGTCGGGGTGGGTGAGGCGATGCTCGATTCCGTGCTCGACTTCTGCGAGCGGGGGGAGTGCCGGGGGGTAGACGCCGGTGCACTTCCCGGCCAGCGGGAGGCCAAGAACTTCTTCGAACGGGCCGGTTTCACGGCACGGCGCCTCGTGATGCACCGCGACCTCGGCTGACCGCCCGGGACCGGATCGGCCCCCGTCGGTCGCTAGCCTCCCGGCCCGATGACGACGACCGAGAGCGATCGCACGGCCGAGGCCGTGGTCTGGAATCTGGAACCGCTGCTGCCCCGGCCCGGAGACGAGGGAATCGACATCCTCCTCACGGAGGCCGATGCGCTCACCGCCGAGATCGAGACCTGGCGCGGAAAGGTCGCGACGATCGACGCTGACGGCCTCGCCGATCTCGTGGAGAAGATGGCGACGATCGGCGATCGGATCGGACGAGCCGAGAGTCACGCCGGGCTCGCCTTCGCCGCCGACACGACGGATCCGGCTCTCGGCGCCCGCATGCAGCACGTCGACGAGGAGTCGACTCGCATCGGCACCCGCCTCCTCTTCTTCGACCTCGAGTGGGCCGCTCTGTCCGAGGACCGAGCCGAGGAGCTTCTCGCCGACGAGCGCCTGGCCGAGGCCCGGCACCACCTACGTTCGGTCCGTCGGTACCGACCGCACCTCCTGTCGGAACCCGAGGAGATCGTTCTCTCCGAGAAGGCTCTCACCGGTCGGAGCGCGTGGCAGCGCCTCTTCGAGGAGCAGGTTTCGGCGATCACGGTTGCCGTGCCCGAAGGGGAGACGACGCTGGAAGCGGCCCTCGGACGGCTCCACGCGCCCGATCGCGAGATCCGCCGCACTGCCGCCGACGCCGTGACGGAAGCGCTCGCCCCGGGCCTGCGCACCCGGGCATTCATCATGAACACGCTGCTCGCCGACAAGTCGGTCGATGACCGGTTGCGCTCGTATCCGAGCTGGATCGCGAGCCGCAATCTGGCCAACGAGGCGAGCGACGCCTCCGTCGAGGCACTGATCGCGGCGGTCCGGGCCCGGTACTCCGTGCCGCAGCGGTGGTACGCGTTGAAGGCTCGCCTCCTCGGACTCGATCGGCTGGCCGACTACGACCGGATGGCATCGGTCGCCGACGCCGATGCACCCATCGGATGGTCGGAGGCACGCGACCTGGTGCTCGACGCCTACGGCTCGTTCTCGGGCGAACTCGCCGACACGGCCCGCCGCTTCTTCTCCGACGGCTGGATCGACGCCGCCGCCCGACCGGGCAAGCGGCCGGGCGCGTTCTGTGCTTACACGGTGCCGTCGCACCACCCGTACCTCCTCCTCAACTGGACCGCTCGGCGGCGCGACGTGCTCACGCTCGCCCACGAACTCGGCCACGGACTGCACGCCTACCTGGCCCGCGAGCAGGGGATCTTCCACCAGACGACACCGCTGACCCTCGCCGAGACCGCCTCGGTCTTCGGGGAGACCGTGACCTTCGGGCGTCTGCTGAGCGAGGTCACCGAACCGGGGGAGCGGCTCGCCCTTCTCGCAGCCAACCTGGAAGACCAGATCGCCACCGTCTTCCGCCAGGTCGCCATGAACCGATTCGAGGACGCCGTTCACACCGCCCGGCGAACCGAGGGCGAGCTCCCGGTGACGCGGATCGGTGATCTTTGGGCCGAATCCCAGGAGGAGATGCTCGGTGATGCGGTGGAGGTGACCGATGGCTACCGGTCCTGGTGGTCGTACATCCCGCACTTCATCGGTACGCCCGGGTACGTCTACGCGTACGCCTACGGCCAACTTCTCGCGCTCTCGGTCTACGCGCGCTACGAGGCCGAGGGTGAGGAATTCGTTCCTCGTTACCTCGCCCTGCTGCGGGCCGGCGGCTCGATGAGCCCCGAGGATCTCGGACGGATCGTCGGGGTCGACCTCGCCGATCCGGGATTCTGGGACCGCGGCCTCGACATCATCGAACGGCGACTCGAGGAGACCATCGAAGCGGCCTCGGCCGCCGGGAGGATCTGACATGGCCCTGCGCGTGATCCAGTGGAGCACCGGCAACGTCGGCCGGTCGGCCCTGCGGTGCATCATCCGTCACCCCGAACTCGAACTCGTCGGCGTTCTCGTTCACTCGGCCGACAAAGTGGGCACCGATGCCGGCGACCTTTGCGGACTCCCGGCTACGGGAGTGCTCGCCACCGACGACGTCGAAGCACTGCTCGCGCTGGGTGCCGACTGCGTCTGCTACACGGCAACCGCCGATCTGCGCCCCGTAGAGGCGCTGGCCGACATGAGCCGAATCCTGGCTTCGGGTGCCAATGTCGTATCGAGCTCGGTCGTCGCCGGCGTGTGGCCCGGCCACATCGACCCGGCGATGCGAGAACCGCTCGAGCGGGCCTGTCTCGAGGGAGGGACCTCGTGGTTCACGTCGGGCATCGATCCCGGCTGGGCGAACGACGTCCTGCCCCTGCTGCTCACCGGAACCTGCGAGGAGGTCGAGCACCTGCGGGTGATGGAGATCATCAACTACCGCCACTACGAGCAGCCGACGGTGCTGTTCGAGACGATGGGTTTCGGCCAGGCGCTCGATGCCAAGCCGTTGCTCCTCATCCCCGGGGTCCTGACGTTCGCGTGGGGAGGGGTCCTGCGGATCCTGGCGGCCGGTCTCGGCGTGGAGATCGACGAAATCCGCGAGGTCCACGAGCGCCGTCCGGCCCCGGACCGGATCGATCTCGGGTTCGGAGTCGTGGAGGAGGGGACGACGGCTGCTCTGCGCTTCGAGGTTCAGGCGATCATCGACGGCGAGCCCCGGATCGTGATCGAACACGTCACCCGGCTCGACGACGCCCTTTGCCCCGAGTGGCCCCAGCCGGTGGGTGCCGGGGGCTACCGGGTCGTCGTCACCGGCATTCCCAGCTATCAGTGCGACATCCAACTCGGCGGCCCTCCGGAGTTGGGTGATCCCGGAGTGGTCGGTACTGCGGGCCGGATCGTCAATGCGATCCCCGCCGTCTGTGCCGCCGAGCCCGGACTCCTCTCGGCCCTCGACCTTCCCTTCGTCCCGGGGCGCGGGGTGATGCGGACCGGACGCCGGTAATATCGGCACTGTGACGAAACCCGCCTGCGGCTGGTGCGGCCGGCCCCTCGTCGCCGCGTCCGGCCCCGGGAGGCCCCGAAGGTTCTGCCGGGCGTCGTGCAAGCAGCGTGACTACGAAGCCCGGCGGCGGGCCCGAGAGCTCGGCCTGGGGGAGCACGAACTCGTCATCACCCGGACCCAATTGAGCGAGGTGCTCGATCGGCGCTTCCTGCTCGCCTGTACCGCCGAAGACCTGGAGCGCGATCTCGTCGGGGGCGACCTCGGCACCGAAGAGGCCCTCCAGGCGCTCTTGGTCGCCGTTCGTGACTTCCTCGCCTTCGAACCGGCCGAGAGCGGGGGAGCGAAGTCGTGAACACCGATGCAGTCACGACCTTCTTCGCGCTCCTCGCGCTCGCGTGCGCCGTCTTCGTCGTCGCCGCCCTCGTAGCCCGCTTCACTCGCAGCCGTACGGAGTGGTGGGACTCTCTCGTGAGCACCGTCGGGCCCTCCGGGCTCGCCCTCGCCGCGGTCATCGCCGTCACGGCCACACTCGGAAGCCTCTACCTCTCCGAGGTGGCGCACTTCCCACCCTGCCGGATGTGCTGGTACCAGCGAACGGCGATGTACCCACTCGCCGTCCTCGGCTCGGTGGCCGCCCTCCGCCGTGACGTCGGCTTCGCCCTGTACGGGCGAGTTCTCGCGGCCGTCGGCGCCGCCTTCTCCCTGTACCACATCCTGCTCGAACGCTTTCCGGGACTCGAGACCGGGGCCTGCGAGGTCGACAATCCCTGTTCGATCGTCTGGGTCCGGCACTTCGGGGT
>Ga0075471_10000006_pt1 | contig 81783 bp, 69 predicted proteins | sample DEB19_08_DNA_2_FD_74787 | JGI IMG/M metagenome (GOLD analysis project Ga0075471, IMG submission 74787) | Aqueous microbial communities from the Delaware River and Bay under freshwater to marine salinity gradient to study organic matter... | ecosystem: Environmental > Aquatic > Marine > Coastal ...
GGAGCGTAGGTCTTGCCTTGCGTGACGTTGACGACCTCTCGTGAAGCGGGATCAAACGTAAACGTGTCACCGTCCTTCGCATCAGCCACGGCTTCCGGACTTTGCACCACGTGCAGGCCGAGGTTGAACGAGTTGCGACGGAAGATGTCGCCCATGTTGTGGCCGCAGATCACGACCATCTGCAGGCCCACTTCCTCAGCAATCGCCTTGAGGCCCGCAGGTGACATCTCGCGAGAGCTGCCGATCGCGAACCGGTCACCGGCAATGACGAACGTCGCGCCGCGATGCACGCGGGCGCGGAAGTCCGGCATCAGGTAGCGGAACGATCCCGCCTTCCAGCGCTCGTCGAGCGTGTCGAGGCTCTCGGAGACGCAATCGGCCGCCGGCGTGATCTGGTCGGTATCGATCGCGTCGAGCTTCTTCGACGGCGTCTTCGGATCCCAGAAGATCAAGGCGGTGCCCCGGATCAACGAGGCGTTGCCGCCGGCAACGAGATCGGATGCGCGGGGACCGGGCAGGGAGTCGACGGTGACGCCGGGCTTGAGGATCGCAGGCTTGGCAACTTGCATAGCCCACGATCTTATCAGCCGGAGACATTCCGTCGCGAAGCCACGCCACTTCCGCAGACCCGGCGGGGTAGAATTTCCTCCCATGAAACTCCGTACTGTTGCTCTCTCAGCCATTGCCATCGGCCTGGCTATTGCCGTTCCAAGCGCCCAGGAAACAGTCGACAAGGACATCCAGTGGAAGATCCGCCGGGAAGCCACTGACAACTCGCAGATCATGCGGACGATGCATTTCCTGACGGACGTGTATGGGCCGCGCCTGACCGGCTCACCCAACCTGAAGGCCGCGCAGGACTGGATCGTCAAGGAGACCACGCGCTGGGGCCTGAAGAACGCCCACCTCGAACCGTGGAGCTTCGGTCATCCCGGCTGGGCGAACGAACGCCTGTCGGTGCACGCGGTGTCGCCGTTCAAGGACTCGCTGGTCGCCGAAGCGCTGGCGTGGACGCCGGGCACCAACGGCGCGGTCACCGCGCAGGTCGTCCAGTTGATCGTCCCGACGTCGCCGACAAAGGACGCGCTCGCCAAGTTCTTCGCCGACAACAGCGCGAAGGTCAAGGGCAAGATCGTGCTCGTTGGCCAGCCGGCCGTTGTGCCGGTCACGATCCTGACGCCGCAGAAGCGTCGCGAAGACAACGACGTTCGCGCGCAATACGACGCGGTCAACCCTCAACAGCCGAACTTTGGTGGTGGCGGTGCTCCCGCGGCGCGTCCGGATCCGAATGTGGTGCCCGCCGCGCAGGTGGCCGAGCAGTTCGATCAGTTCCTGGTCACCGCCGGTGCCGCGGCGCGGATCAACGACGCGGGACGCGAGCACGGACAGATTCGCGCCTTCAACAACCGCACGTTCGATGTGGCCAAGGCCGTGCCGACCGTCGTGATGCGCAACGAAGACTTCGGCCGCATCGCGCGCGTCCTCGCGGACGGCACGCCGGTCGAAGTGGAAGTGAACATCGTCAATCGCAGCTACCCCGAGGGCTCGACCGCCCACAACGTCGTCGCCGAGATTCCCGGCACCGACAAGGCTCAGGAAGTGGTCATGCTCGGCGGCCACATTGACTCTTGGCACTCGGCGACCGGTGCGACCGACAACGCGATCGGTTCGGCGACGATGATGGAAGCGATCCGCATCCTGCAGGCGATTGGCGTCAAGCCGCGCCGCACGATTCGCCTTGCGCTGTGGAGCGGCGAGGAGCAGGGGCTGCTCGGTTCGCAGGCGTATGTGAAGGAGCACTTCGGGATGGTCGAGAACGCCAAGCCGGAACACGCGTTCTTTGCCGGCTACTTCAACATTGACTCCGGCACGGGCCGCGCGCGCGGCATGTCGGTGTTCGGTCCGTCTGAAGCGGCGACCATCCTGCGCGAAGCCACCAAACCGTTTGCGGACAATGGCTTCTTCGGCGTCAACGCCACGCAGAGCCGGCGCCGCGGCGGCACGGACTCCACCTCGTTCAACGAAGCCGGCCTGCCCGGCATCGGCATCCAGCAGGATCCGATCGAATACAACTCGCACACCTGGCACACCAACCTTGACACCTACGAACGCATCATCGAAGACGATGCGCAGCAGTCGGCGATGGTGATCGCCGCAGCCGTGTATCACCTCGCGATGCGCGACCAGATGCTGCCGCGGTTGCCGAAGGACAAGATGCCGGCGCTGCCGCAATAAGGATGTTGGGCGTTTAGGACAGGGGGATCGGACACGATCCCCCTTTTTTGTTTACCGACGGCGTAGAGGCGATCGCCGGAGCACAGCAGCGCAAACGCGAGCGCGCTATTTCTCCTCGAGGTCGCTCTTCAGGATCCTTCGCACGTTGGTGTAGGTGGCGGTGGCGAGAATGTCGTCAAGGCCGCTGTAGGCCTTGTAGTACTCCTCCATTTTTTCCGGCACCCAGAGGTCGAGGGCCTCGTCGCGACGGAACGTCACGGTCACCTGGCAGCGCACCACCGGGTCTGCCGCGTTCATTTCCGTGCGCATCACGGTGCCGTTGAAGGGATCGATCCAGATGGCGCCCGTCAAGGCGAGATCGCGCCCGCGCGTGGTCTTGATCAGCGTCGGTCGTGCCACCTCCTTGAACATCGCCTTGCGGAGGATGCGGCCACCGAAGTTCTCTTCTCCGCCGTCGGTGAACTCGAAGCGCTCGTTGACGCGCGGATGCAGGAACATCATCCCGAGCAACGGGATGTTGATGGTGCGCGCGACGTTGCCGAGGTTGTGCTTGGCACTGTCGCTGGTGTAGTCGCCCGCCTTTTCGAACCGCTCCTTGTGATTCGAAGTAAAGAGCTTCAGCAGCCGCTCGTCGCGATTGCGGACCTTGCGGCCCTTGACTTCGTAGGTGTCGCGAAACGGCATCCAGCCTTCGCCGTCGCCGCCCAGCTGCACGAGCAGATAGTCACTCTTGATCACCTGCTGGCTGACAGGGCCACCGCCCTGCATGCCGCCGCCGGGATTGGCGCGCGACAGGTTGTTGCCCGGGTTCGGCGGCCGCTGCAGTTCCTGCTGGTAGGTCTCGTCGGCAGCCAGCAACGCAAAGCGCTGCTCGTAGTTCATCGTGTAGCGCATCGCGCTCGACAGCACCGTGTGGAAACCGGATCCTGGCTGGGTGCCGATCTGGTCCTCCCTCGCGGACACGACGGAGGACGAGTCAGGCGTCAACAAGACGACCAGCGACACAAGCGTGAGGGCCGAAGCAGTGGTTCGCATAACTGGCTCCGCCGGTAATCCTACTAAAATGGGAGGTTCCCGTGTCTCCGTCGATTCGCTCCGAATTCCTGCCGATGCTCAAGATCGCCATCCCGGTGGTCCTGGCGGAGCTTGGCTGGATGACCATGGGGGTGGTCGACACGATCATGGTCGGTCCGCTGGGGCCCGAAGCCATCAGCGCCGCCGGGGTCGGCAACTCGATCCATATCGCTTTTGCCATTTTCGGCATGGCCGTGATGCTGGGTCTCGACACGCTCGTGTCGCAGGCCTACGGGCGCAAGGACATTCGCGACTGCCATCGCTGGTTCTTCGACGGCCTGACGCTGGCGGCGTTCATGGCGCTGCCGATCATGGCGGTGCTGATCCTCGTGTGGTTTGCCATCCCGGTCCTCGGCTTCCACGGCGCGGTGCGCCCGCTGCTCGAGGGCTACTACGGCGTGCTGCTGCTCAGCACGCCATTCCTGCTTGGCTACGCGGTGTGCCGCCGCTACCTGCAAGGCATGCACGCGGCGCTACCTGTGATGTTCGCCTTGGTCACTGCGAACCTCGTCAACGTCGCCGCCAACTGGACGTTCATCTACGGCCACCTCGGCATGCCGGCGTTGGGCGTGAAGGGCGCAGCGTGGGCGACGGTGATCTCGCGCATCTTCATGATGTCGTCGCTGATGTTCGCGGTGTGGTGGATCGACCGCAAGCGCACCACCGAGGCTGGCATCGAGGACCGGCACGGACTCTGGCACGTCGATCGGTCGTTCAACGCGGCACGGATCCGGCAACTGCTGACGCTTGGCCTGCCGGCGGCGTCGCAGATGGCGGCCGAGGTCGGTGTCTTCGCGCTGGCCACCGCGCTGTCAGGCACGCTCGACCCGATCTCGAGTGCCGCGCACCAGATCTCGCTGAACATGGCCGGTGTGGCGTTCATGATTCCGCTTGGACTGGGCTCTGCAGGAGCGGTCCGCGTCGGTCACGCGGTCGGCGCGCGTGACCGGCTGCGTGCCAGCGCTGCCGGCTGGACCGCGATCGTCATGGCCACCTGCTTCATGGTGATTGCCGCCTCGACGTTCGTGACCTTCCCGACTCAGCTGATCGGCTGGTTCTCGAACGATCCGTCGGTGCTGTCGGTCGGCACCTCGCTCCTGCTCCTGGCGGCGGTGTTCCAACTCTTTGACGGCATTCAAGGCGTGATCACCGGCACGCTTCGGGGCATCGGCGATACGCACACCCCGATGAAGGTCAACCTGATCGCGCACTGGTTGCTGGGACTGCCGACCAGCTACGTGTTGTGCTTCGTCGCGGGCTGGGGCGTCTACGGACTCTGGGTCGGCCTGTCGCTGGGGCTGATCGTGACAGGCATCATCCTGTTCTGGGTGTGGAGCGTGAAGATCCGCGAATATCGGGATCACGGCACGCTGCCGGCCGGGTCAGGCGGCGGACACTAGCGCTTCAACGCGTCGGCGATGACCCGGCGCGAGATGTCCTCGTGGCTGGCCACGCCCGGAGGCCCGTTGCGGCGCTGGATGATGCCGACAAACAGCAGGTCGTTTGTCGGATCGATCCAGAACCAGGTGCCGGCCACCCCCCACCACCAGTAACTGCCTTTGCCGACCTGGCGCTTCGCGCCGTCCGGATCGAGCACCACCGCGAAGTCATAGCCAAATCCCTGGGCGGGAGAGAAGCGCGCCTGCCCGATTCCAGAGTTCGACGTCAGGACGTCGTTGCTGAGGACGTTGGTCCGCATCATCTCGACGGTGTCTTTCTTCAGGTAGCGCTTGCCGTTGTACTCGCCGCCGTTGAGCAGCATCTGCGCAAACCTGAAATAGTCCGAAGCGGTTCCGTACAAGCCACCGCCCCCGGACGGCAATCCAGGCAATTTCGAAATGTTGGGGTCGATCGGTTCAGGGACCAGCGCACTCTTGTCGCGGCTCCACGAATAGATCGTCGCGACGCGGGAGACCTTGTCCGCCGGCACTGAGAACCCGGTGTCCGTCATCCCCAGCGGCTCGAACAGGCGGGTGCGCAGGAACTCGGGAAACGTTTTGCCGGACAACTTCTCGACCAGATATCCCTGGATATCCACCGAGACGCTGTAGACCCACTTCGTCCCCGGCTGGTACGCCAGCGGCAGTTGCGCCATCCGATTGATCAGGGCCTGCAGCGACGGTTCGTTCAGCGGATCGCTCGCCTGATAAAGCTTGTCGACCGGTGTGTTGCCGAAGCGGCCGTAGGTGAATCCCGCCGTGTGCGACATCAGCTCCGCCATCGTTGGGGGATGCACCGGCGGTTCGAGGATTGCCTGGCCGTCTTTCTCTCCGGCGTAGACCTTGAGGTTGGCAAACTCAGGAATGTGCTTCGCGATCGGGTCGCTGGGCTGCCACTTGCCTTCCTCGTACAACATCATCATCGCGACGCCGGCGATCGGCTTGGTCATCGAGTAGATGCGCGCGATGGTGTCGAGCTTCATCGGCGCATTCGTCTCGAGGCTCTGCACGCCATACGCCTTGTGCTGCACGACCTTTCCATGCCGGGCGACGAGCGTGACCACGCCGGACAAGTGTTTCTTGTCGACGAGGTCCTGCATGCCCGCGTCCATCTGGTCGAGGGCACCTGGCAGGAATCCGACCGACTCGGGCGTCGCGGTCGGCAGCGGCGCAAGCGTGGCCACGCGCGTCTGCGCCTGCAGGGACGCTGACAGCACGAGGACGGCAACGAAGCGGAGCGGCATGCGTGGATGCATAGCCGCGGATGATACACAATGTCGGCACCAATGGCTGAGGGGGCGGCGCCTCGCGAATTGAACGCCGGCGATCAGATCGGGCGCTACCGGATCGTGCGGCCGCTCGGACGCGGCGGCATGGGTGTCGTCTACGTGGCACGAGATGAGCGGCTCGGCCGCGACATCGCGCTCAAGATGATCGCAGGGCTTGCCGACGAAGTGGCCAGGGCGCGGTTCTGGCGCGAGGCGCGATCGGCGGCAAGCGTCAACCACCCAAACATCTGCCAGGTCTTCGAGGTCGACGAAGCAGACGGGAGCACGTTCCTGACCATGGAACTGCTCGAAGGCGAACCACTCGATCGCCGCCTGCTGCGCGGGCCGGTATCCTCGCGCGACGCGCTGCCAATCGCGCTGGCGGTCTTGAACGCCCTAGAAGCGCTGCACGGGCGGGGGTTGGTGCATCGGGACGTCAAGCCCTCAAACATCTTCATCACGCACCACGGCCCCAAGCTGCTCGACTTCGGCCTGGCACGTCCCGCGCTCGAAGGCCTGCCCGATGACGGCTCGACACCGGTAACGCAGGCAGGCATGGTCGTCGGCACGCCGCAATACATGGCGCCGGAACAAGTCACCGGGGCTGCCGTCGACGGCCGCACCGACGTGTATTCCGTCGGCGCGGTGCTGTTTCAGATGCTTGCGGGCCGGCCGCCATTTACGGGCACCGGCGGCGAGGTGCTCTATGCGGCGTTGAAGGAGAATCCTCCGGCGCTTCAAGGCCCTCCGGACGTGGTGGCAATTGACCGGGTGATCCGCCGCGCCATGCGCAAGGAGCCGCTAGACCGCTATTCGAACGCTGCCGACATGGCCGCGGATCTCTCAACGATCTCTGTGACGGGTCCGCACACCGGTGCCGCCACGCCGGTACGGGCGTTGACTCGCATCATCGTGCCGCCGCTGCGCCTGGCGAAGGCCGATCCCGAAGTCGCGTTCCTGTCGTTCGGTCTGGCCGAAGCCATGTCTGGGTCGCTGGCCACGCTCGGCAACGTTGTGGTCCGAGCGCCGTCGGTCGCCGCGAAGTGGACCGACGAACAGGCCGACCTGCGCCAGCTGGCAGTCGAGGCTGACGTCGACCTGGTGGTCTCCAATTCGTTGCGCCGATCCGGACCGCAGTTGCGCGTCACCACTCAGTTCATCGACCCGTCGAGCGGCACGGTGATCGGCGCCGCGACCGTCAACGGATTGATGGACGACATCTTCGCGCTCGAGGATTCGCTGACGGTCGCCGTCACAAACCTGCTGGCCTCACAGGCAACCATGGGCACACCGCGGCCGGCGGCAGTCCAACGGGAAGTGCCGGCGAACCCGCGCGCCTTCGAACTGTTCCTCAGGGGGCAGGAAGAGGCGCGGACGCTGATCGGTACCGGCCATGCGCGCGATCTGTTTATCGAAGCGGTGGCGGCCGATCCATCGTTTGCGCCGGCGTGGGCAGCGCTGGGGCGTGCGCACCGCGTGTGGGGCAAGTACTTCGATGATCGCGAACACAGCGATTCGCTCGCCGCGGCTGCGTTCGGCAAAGCGCTCTCACTGTCGCCGAATCTTCCGCTCGCGCATCGGTACCTGACGCACTTCGAATCGGAAGCCGGACGCGCGGCCGACGCGATCGTACGGCTGCTGAAACACGCCTCAACCAATCGGCATGATCCGCAACTGTTTGCCGGCCTCGTCCACGCGTGCCGCTACGCGGGATTGCTTGATGCATCGGTAGCGGCCCACGAGGAGGCGATGCGCCTCGACCCGACGGTGACGACCGGCGTTGAGTATTCGCTCGCGCACCTCTCGCTCGGATCACGAGCAGCGTCTGAACGGGTGTCCCAGGGCGCTCAGTCGGCGGACGCGGACTTCGTGATGGCCGCGATTGGCGATGAAGACGTGGCCAGGCGCGCGGTCCAGGCGTTGAACATCAAGCACGTGCCGCCGGCGTTCCGGCGAAGCGTCGACGCCGTCATCGCCGCCGCGACAAGGCCGCGCGACGACGCAGCACTCGCGATTGAGCAGGCGTTGTCGGCGCACACCGATCCTGAAGCCCAGTTTCTGTTTGGCGCGATGATGATTCGCATTGGCAACGCCGAGCGTGGCCTCGAGATCACCGCGCTCGGTGTGCGCTCTGGTTACACGATTGCGTTGACGCTGGCGAACAATCCTGTGTTCAACACGGTGCGCAGCCACCCGCTGTTCGAGGCGATTCAACAAGAGGCCCAGCGGGCGGTGCATACCGCCCAACTGATGTTCGAAGCCGCGGGCGGACCGGAACTACTCGGTATGCCGGCCGCCACGCGACTGAGTCCCTAGCCTTTGGGCACCGGCTTGATCGCCGGGAAGATCGCGCCGTTGCCGACGAGTTCCTTCACCAGCGCCGGTACCTTGGCCACCGCCGCATTCGCCTGGTCAATCAGCCCGGGCAACGCCGCCTTGATCTCGCGGATCTGCATCAGCTGGGTGTTGGTCGGCATCGACGTCGAGGCCATGACCTGCCCTTTCATCTGGCCGAAGCGGCCGCGGAGGTTCTCGTTGTTGCCGCCGAACCCGCCGCCACCACCCTGCCCACCGAGGCCGAGACGCCGGCGGACAGCTTCAAACTCCTTGACCACGGCGTCGAGCTGCTGCTTCGCGTTGCCCGACAGGTTTCCACCTCGCGCCTGGGCCTGCAGCGTTTGCACCTGCGCAAACGCGTTCTGGACCATTTCGGCAACCTCGTTCGCCTTTTCCTGCTGCTGGTGGAGATCGCGAGCGGTGTCGAACCAGATGCGCCGATCGGCATCCGTGATGTTGATGTCGGGATCGCCCTTCACGACCACATCAATCGTCTGCGCGTCGCGGCCGTTGACGGTCAGCGTGGCGCGATAGGTGCCTGGCAACACGTACGGACCGTTGTTGCCGCCGCCACCGAATCCGCCACCACCTCCACCGCCACCAGCCGGACCTGCTCCACCAGTCCCGGGAGGCGGCGGCAGCGGACGCAGCGGTTGAATCCGAAGGTCCCACTTCACGATATTGAGACCGGCCTTGTTGCGATCGCGCATGTCGTTGCCGGTCAATTCGCGAATCGTCGATCCGCTGGCATCTTTGATCGTGAACTTGACCTCTTTCGCGTCCGACTTGAGGCGATAGGCCAGCGTCGCGCCTGGCGCGGGATTGAGGCCGAGGAAGAGCCGATCGCCCTCGAAGCCCTTCATCTGATCGTTGGCCTGATTCATGATCGTTGCCGGTTCACTGCTGAACAGGAACGCATCGGCGCTCTCCGACTTGGCCCACTCCTGGATTGGCGACACGTCGTCCAGAATCCAGATGCCGCGCGCGTGACTGGCGAGAATCAGGTCGTTGTCGCGCGGATGCTGCTTGATCTCGTAGATCGGCATCGTCGGCAGGTTGGCTTTGAGGCGGGTCCACTGCCCGCCCTTGTTCCAACTCACCCACAACGCCGTCTCGGTGCCGAGATACAGGATGTTCGGGTCGCGGCGATCTTCTGCGAGCCCGCGCGCCACTTCGCCCTTCGGCAGGTTGCCGACGATCGATCGCCACGTGGCGCCGAAGTCGGTCGTCGTGAACACGTAGGTGCCGTAGTCTCCGCCGCGGTGCCCGTCAAACGCCACATACGCAGTCCCGGCCTGCGCGCGCGACGGCAGTACGTCGGCGACGTAGGTCCACTTGGGCACGCCGGGGATCTTCGAGGTCACGTTCGTCCAGGTCTTGCCGGCGTCCTGCGTCACGCTGACGACACCGTCGTCGCTGCCGACCCACACCACGCCCTGGCGCGCCGCGGATTCTTCGAGCGTGACGATGTTGCCGAATGAACCGACGCCGTCATGCTTGGCCAGCTTCGTGTCCTTGCCAAGCACGCCCATGATCGCGAGCGCCTCGCGGTCGGTGTTGGTCGTCAGATCCGGACTGATCGGCTGATACGAGCGCCCACGATCGGACGACTTCAGCACCATGTTCGCGCCGATATAGATCGTCGCCGGATCGAACGGCGACAACTGCATGGCCGTGTCCCAATTGAAGCGGTACTGGTTCGCCGTCTCGCCCGGCTTCTGTTCGGCCGGTTCCGGACGCACGGTTTGACGCTCGTTGGTCAGCCGATCGGTCCTGCTCATCCGGCCGTCCTGCGACTCGGCATAGACAATGCGCGAATCGGTGGGATCCATCAGCGGCTGGAAGCCGTCTCCACCGCTGATCACGTACCAGTCGTCGTTGATGATGCCGCTGTTGGTGCGCACGCGGCTCGGGCCGCACCACGTGTTGTTGTCCTGCAGACCGGCGCACACGTGATACGGGTTCTGCATGTCGAACTCGACGTGGTAGGCCTGCGCGCCGAGCAGGTTCGGCAGCCACACCCAGGTGTCGGACTTGTCGTGCGAGATCGACACGCCACCGTCGTTGCCGATGATCAGGTGCTTCGGATCACGCGGGTTGATCCACAGCGCGTGATGATCGACATGGATCTTCTCGGCGCCGTTGTCGCGGAAGGTCTTGCCACCGTCATCCGAGATATGCAGCGACACACCGGGGACATAGATGCGCGAATCGTTCGTGGGATCGATCTTGATCACGGCGAAGTACATCGGGCGCGGATTGACGGTGCTCAGCTTCGTCCAGGTCGCGCCGGCATTGTCGGACCGGTACAAGCCGCTTTCGGTCTCGTGCTCGATGCGCGCGTAGAGGACATTGGGATTCTTGCGATAGACATCCAGGCCAATGCGGCCCTTGGGGCCCACCGGTATTCCCGATTCGAGCTTGATCCACGTCACGCCGCCGTCGGTCGACTTCCAGATGTTGCTGCCGGGACCGCCGCCGTTCATGCCCCACTGCTGGCGCCGCCGCTGATAGGTGGCGGCATACAGAGTCTTGTTGTTCGACGGATCCATCACCAGCTCGGTCGCGCCGGTGTCGTCGTCAACGTGCAGCACGCGGCTCCAGGTCACGCCGCCGTCGGTGGTCTTGTAGACGCCGCGTTCGCCGCCCGGTCCCCACAGGTCACCGAGCGCGGCCACGTAGACAACGTTGAAGTCGATCGGATCGACGACGATCCTCGCAATCTGCTTGCTGGCGCGAAGGCCCATGTTCTTCCAGGAGCGGCCGCCGTCGGTCGACTTGTAGATGCCGTCGCCCCACGACGAACTCTGGCGGTTGTTCGCTTCGCCGGTGCCCACCCACACCAGGTTGGCGTCGGTGGCGCCGATGGCGATCGCACCGATCGACCCGGTGCCTTCGTTGTCGAATACCGGCGTGAACGTGGTGCCGGCATTGGTGGTCTTGTAGACGCCGGCCGTCGCCATGGCGACGTAGAACGTCGACGGATCGCTCTCGAGCACCGCCAGGTCGTCCACGCGCCCCGACGGCGTCGCCGGACCAATCGACCTGAAATACAAACGATCGAGCGGGCCGTTGCCCGCCGATTGCGCGGTGAACACCGGCGTCTGTGGTGGCGGCGCCTGCGCAAAGACGATCGACGACAGTACGCCAACAACCATCATTAAGAAGACAAGCCTAGCGATCACAATCCGTTTCATATCCGTTCCGTTTTCCTGTTGGCCTGTTCGCCTGTTCGCCTGTCAGCCTTCCTTACGGCGCCGCGTTGGTCACTTCGTCGTAGGCAATCCCGAGGACAAAGGCGAGCGTCAGGCGCGCGTTCGGTGACGCGTTGTCCTCGAAGCCCTTGAGCGCCGGCAGCTTCTGCACTTCTTCCTTGGACTGTCCGGCCTTCACACCCGCGCGCGCGTGGCTGAGCACCGCCGTGAGGTAGTCGCGGAAGTGCATGATCTCGGCACGGCCGTTGCGAACCATGTTGTCCTTGGCGTGACCGGCAATGAAGATCGTGTCGTTGTTGGCGCGCTTGGCGATTGTTTCGAGCACCGTGATCCAACTGTCGATCCGAGCGCCCTGGGCGCGGTCGATGTTCGGGTGGGCACGATTGAACAGCAGATCGCCCATCTGCATCACGTTTGCATTCTGGAAGTGGATCACCGCATCGCCGCCAGTGTGGCCGGGACCGAAGTATCGCGCCTCGATCGTTTCGTTGCCGAACTTCTCCGTCCAGACATCCTTGAACGTCGTGGTGGCGTAGGCTTGCTCATTCTGCGTCTTCTCAGTCGTCGCGCGATGCGACTTGAGGCAGTTCTCGTGCGCCACGATCTTGCTGACGCCGTAGGCCTTGTTGCCGCCGGTGTGATCGCCGTGATGGTGCGTGTTGATCAGCATCGCAATGCCCTTCGGCGCGCGCTGCTTCAATCCCGCCACGCAGATCTCGGCGGTGTTCATGAACTGGCTATCGACGCCGATGGCGCCATCCGCATTCACCAGGTAGCCGATCGTGCCACCTTGCCCGATGAACATGCCGACGCCTCGGCGCAGTTCCTCAAATCTCGTGACCGGCGGCGCGGCGGGCTGGGCCGGCGCTTGACCCGCCCATGAGACATTTCGTGACAAAGCCACTCCAGCGACGCCCGCGGTAGTGGAAGATAGGAACTGTCTGCGATTCATGGACTCCTCCCGGACGCGGAATTCTATCCTCGATTGGCTGCTGGCCGGTTCGATCGCCTTCGCGATCCTGGCGGCGCTCGCCGGCGTGGACCTCCGCGTCGGCGTCCTCTCGATTCGCGCGCACAATCCGCTGCGGATCCTCGCAACCACGGGCATTCTCGCGGCGATCCGGCTGCGATTCGGCGTCGAGTCACCTGCCGCCTGGCTCACGCGCCTCGTGTTGCTGACGGCGATCTGCGGCAGTGTCATGACCTGGTTCAGGTTTTTGCTCACCACGGTCGGGGGGGCTGACTCGTACGGGTACGCGAGCGCGAGCCAGTTGCTCGCGCAAGGGCGGCTGATCGACGCGGCGCCGATTGCGGAGTGGCTGTCTGCGGCGAATCGCATGGCGATTGCGTCGCCGCTTGGCTGGGCGCCGTCCCCGGACGCCGGCGGCATCGTACCGACCTACCCGATTGGCATGTCGGTCGTGATGGCGCTGTTTTCCTCAATCGCCGGCACGGACGGCATCTATTTCGTCACGCCGGTGATGGGCCTGGTGACGCTGGCCTGCGTCCATCGACTTGCGCTGCAGTGGTACGACGCCGACACGGCGCTACTGGCCACAGCGGTGGCGGCGTGGAATCCGCTGGTGATCACCTATTCGAAACAGCCGATGAGTGACATGGCCGCGACGATGTGGATCACGCTTGGGCTATGCCTTGCGGTCCGGTCGTCGTCTCGCTCCGGGCTCGCCGCCGGGCTTGCCGGTGGATTTGCCGTCATGACGCGGCCGGCGCTGCTCATCGCCGCGGCGTTGTTGCCGGCGTTGGCGTTCAAAGGGGACGCGCCCAGGCGGCGCGTCTCGATGGCCGTTGCCGGTCTCGGAGTCGTGGTCGCGGTCCAGATGGTCGTGCATCAACACCTGTTCGGATCGCCGTTCGCCACCGGTTACGGTTCCGCGGCGAACCTCTTCGCTGCGGGCCATGTCGACGACAACGTCGTGATCTTCGGCACACACTTGTGGACGGTGCTGGGGCCGTTGTTCATTGCCGGCGTGTCAGTTGGCCTGATGGCGGCGCCTGTTGAAGCGCGCTCGATGCCGGCGGCGCTGCTTGGAGGCGTCACGCTGCCGTACATCTTCTATCTGCCCTTCGATCATTGGGAGACGCTGCGCTTCCTGCTGCCTGGGCTCGTGCCGCTGACGATCGTCGCGGCCGCCGGCCTGATGCGAATGGCGCGCGCGGTGCCGCAGTCCCTCAGGCCTGTCATCGTGATCGCGGCGATCGCGATCGTAGCCGGTCGGTCGGAGATGCTGCTGCGTCATTCGAGCGTGTGGGACGTATCGAGCCTTGAAGCGCGTTATCCACTCGCCGGGCAATGGATTGATGTCAACACGCCTGGCAGCAGCGTGGTGCTGGCAAACCAGCACAGCGGATCGCTGCGTTGGTACGGGAAACGTCAAACGCTGCGGTGGGACTTCATCGAGCCGGCGTCGCTGCCGGCATCAGTTGGTGAGCTGCAAGCAAAGGGCGCGACCGTCTATGTGGCCCTCGAAGGGGACGAAGTCGCGATGTTCGAACAGCGGTTCTCCGGCGTGATCGGCCAGTTGCAGGTCGACCACGTCGGCAGCATCCGCAATGTCAGCTTCCGGCGCCTGACTTACTTACCGGCAAACAGGTAATCCAGGGCCAGGTTCGTCATGACCTTGACGCCGACCGGCAGCGCCGACTCGTCTGCGAAGAAGAGTGGCGAGTGGTTCTGCGCAGCCTTCGTGTAGTCCTGGTCACGCGGCGTCACGCCGAGGAAGATGAACATGCCGGGCGCGGCTTGCTGGAAGTAGGAAAAGTCCTCGGCGGTGCCGGTCAATGACGCAAGGCGAACGTTCGCCTCGCCAACCGTGCGCCGTAACGTCGGCACCATCCGCTCGGTCAAGGCTGGATCGTTCCTGGTAACCGGATACCCGGACTGAATCGCGACTTCGGCGGTCGCACCCGCTCCCTCTGCGATGTTGGTCGCCAGGTTGCGGATCCGTGCCTGGATGTCTTTGCGGACGCCTTCATCAAACGACCGAATCGTGCCTTCCAGCTCAACCTGGTCGGGAACGATGTTCGCGCGGTTGCCACCGGTAATGCGCCCGACGGTCACCACTGCGGGTGCCTCGGTGATGTTCACGGTACGGCTGATGATCGTCTGCAGCGCCAGCACGATCTGCGAGCTGACCACGATCGGGTCAATACCGCCCCACGGCACCGCACCGTGCGTCTGACGTCCCTTGACGCGGATCACGAAGTTGTCCTGGCTGGCCATCATCGCGCCGGGACGATAGGACACCGAACCCGCGGGAAATGGAAACACGTGCAAGCCGAAGACCGCATCGACCTTTGGGTTTTCGAACGCACGCTCCTTCAGCATCTGTTCCGCGCCGCCGACCTCACCAGGAGGCAGACCCTCTTCGGCGGGCTGGAAGATGACCTTCACGGTCCCTGGCAAGCGATCCTTGACCCGCGCCAGTGCCGTCGCTGCGCCGAGCAGGATCGCCATGTGATTGTCGTGACCGCACGCATGCATCACGCCGACTTCCTGGCCGTTCCACTGCGCCTTGGCCGTGGACTTGAACGGCAGCTCGCCCTGCTCGGTCACCGGCAGCGCGTCCATGTCCGCTCGAAGCGCCACGACCGGACCCGGCCGGCCGCCCCGCAGGATCCCGATCACACCCGTCGTGGCCACGTTGCTCGTGACCTCGAATCCGAGCTTGCGCAGCTCGTCGGCAATCACCTTCGAGGTCCGGACCTCGCGATTGCCCAGCTCGGGGTTCTTGTGGAAGTCCCGCCGCCATGCCACGACCTGCGGATTCAGCTCGGCGGAGATGCGCTCGACGTCCCCTGCTAACGGATTGGCCGATTGATTCGTCTGAGCCTGCAGCGGAATCTGCGCCAGCAGTGAAAGTGTGACGAGCCTGATGATAAGTCGCATGGTTCCGGGATTTTACTCTCATCACCGATCTTCGCCTCGCCTTGCGACTGTGTCTGCGCCACCCGCTGCTGTCACTGGCCGCCATCGGATCGCTGGCCCTCGGCATTGGCGCTAATACCGCGATCTTCACGGTGCTGAACGGCAGCGTGTTACGGCCGCTGCCATACCGGGACCCCGAGCGGTTGATGGTGGTGTGGGAGACGCGCGCGGACAACCCGAAGCGCGCCGTGGCGCCGGCCAATTTCCTGGACTGGCGGCGCGAGACCAGCGCCTTCAGCGGTCTCGCCGCATTCGACGACTTCACCGCCACGCTGACGGGATCCGGAGAGGCGCAGCGCATCCACGCCGTGTCTGCCTCGGCGAATTTCTTCGAGGTGCTCGGCGTGGCAGCGCAGGCCGGCCGGGTGTTTACACCGGCAGACGATCGTCCAGATGCTGAACGGGTGGCCATCCTCACCGATGGCCTCTGGCACCAGCAGTTCGGCGGCCGGACGGATGTCATCGGCAACACGATGACCCTCAATGGCGTCGTGCACACGATCGTCGGCGTCCTGCCTCGCGGCTTCGACCTGCCGATGGTGGCGGGAGCCGAGGTCTGGATGACCGGCGATCGCGGGATCCCACGCAGCTTCCCCTTCCCGGGCGACATCACCGCCGTGCGGGACTCGCACATCATCGCGGTGATCGGACGGCTGGCGGAGGGATCGTCGCGCGAACAGGCGCAGGCGCAGCTCACCGGCGTGATGCCGAGATCTCGATGCGCTATGCGCTCGGCGCCGACCGGTCGCGCATTGTCCGCCAACCGCTGATGGAAACGCTGGTCATCGCCGTCCCGGGCTGGCGTCTGCCGTCGTGCTGACGCGCTTCATGGCCGCCATGTTGTTCAGCGTCACGCCGCGCGATCCGCTGACGTTTGCGCTCGTGGCTGTGATGATGGGGGTGATCGCCATGGCCGCGACCCTGATCCCGGCGCGGCGGGCGATGAGGATCAACCCGGTGTCGGCGCTCCGCGCCGGGTAGCGTGACGACTTACTGAATCTTGCGCCCGATCCAGGTGAACGGGCCACCCGGACGCGATTTCAAGTCGGCGCCGGCGTAGCGCTTGCTGACCTTCCAGACGAAATCCATCTCGGTCATGATCGCGCCCAGGGCCATGCGCGACTCAACGATCAACAGCACCGAGCCGTAGAGCATGTAGAGCGTGCCGACCACACCGAGCAGCACCGCGATCCAGGTGAAGTTGCGCGCGGCGGCGGAGAAGATCGCAATCGCGACGGTCGACGCGACAAATGTTCCGAGTGCGGTGTAATACGCGGCCATGGCGCGCTGGATCAGCCGCGCGCGGGAGGTCTGGCGATCGAGCTGCGTGAAGATCAGCTCGCGGCGCTCTTCGGACATTTCGTCCGTCTCCGGATGCGCCGCCATCTCCTGGAAACGTTCCGACAGCGTGCGGGTCCGGTCGATGACGCGGCCAAGCCTGGTGCTGGTCGAGAAGATCAATGCGCCGCAGGCCGAGATCAGCACCGCCGGCGTGATCATCGCGGTCAGCACCGCAAGCGCCACTTGCGGGGTCTCGAGCCTCGACAGCCAGTCCATTGCTAGCCTGGGATCAGGACAATCTTTCCACGGGCGCCAGGCTCCATCACCTGCACGTGCGCGCGCGCGGCATCGGCAAGCGGCAGCTCGGTTCCCACAACCGGGTTCAGTGCGCCACTCTCGAGTCCGGCCACGATGGCCTCGTGGGCCCGGCGGATTTCCTCCGGAGGAATGCCCCACAACGCCAGTCCGAACACCGAGATGTCCTTCGCCATGATCTTGCGGGCGTCGATCTCCACGCGGCCCCGGTTGCCGATGACGACAATGCGGCCGCTGGGCGCGACGACGGTGAGGTCGTGGTCGAGATTCACGTTCGCGAGCATCTCGAGAATCACGTCAGGGCCTCGTCCGTCGGTCGCCTTCGTGATCTCGTCGAGGTAGCCGTCGTGACGATGGTTGACCGCGACAGCCCCTTGCCGGCGCACCACGGCCAGCCCGTCGTCAGTTCCAGCAGTGCCGATCACCGTGGCACCCGCCGCCACCGCAAACTGCGTTGCCGCGATGCCGACGCCGCCGCTGGCGCCGTGAATCATCACGCGATCTCCGGCACGCGTGTTGGCGCGGCCAAACAACGCGCGCCACGCGGTCACGTACGGCACGAAGAGCCCGGCGCCCTGCGCGAACGAAATCCGCTCGGGCAGACGGTGCACCTGCTCAGCGTTGCAGACGGCCAGCTCCGCATACGCGCCGTAGGCTTTGTTGATGGCGGTGCCGCTGATGTAGACCCGGTCGCCCTGCTGCCACCCGCCCGCGCCGCTGCCCACCTGATCGATCACGCCGGCCGCATCAGCGCCGGGAATGTACGGCAGGTCGGGCTTGATGGCGTAGCCACCGGCGCGCATGTAGGTCTCGTACGGATTCACGCCGACGGCGTGAATGCGGACGCGCACCTGGCCGGCGCCGGCCTGGGGATCAGGAACGTCCTCGAGCTTCAGGACGTCGGGGCCGCCGAACGCGCGCGCAAGGATCGCCTTCATTACTTCTTCGCCAGCTCCTCGTCGATGATCTGGCGGAACGCGTCAAACGGCTGTGCACCAACGACCGAACGACCGTTGATGTAGAGCGTCGGCGTCGAGTTGACGCCCATCCGGTTGCCAAGATCACTGCCCGCCTGCACTGCGGCCGCGTGCTTGCCGGAGTCGAGGCAGGAGTCAAAGGCGCCGCCCTCGATGCCGATGGCGCGGGCCATCTGCTTCAGCGACGGCACGGCAAGAGCGCGCTGGTTCGCAAACATCGCGTCGTGCATCTCCCAGTACTTGTTCTGCTCGCCGGCACAGCGCGCCGCTTCTGCGGCCTTGGGTGCCTCGGGATGATTCGGGAGCGGGTAGTCCTTGAAGACAATGCGAACCTTGTCGCCGTAGGTGTTGCGCACGAGGTCAAGCGTCGGGTTGACGCGCGCGCAGAAGGGGCACTGATAGTCGGAGAACTCGACGATCGTCACCGGCGCCTGAGGGTTGCCACGCACCGGATCAGCGGCGACCAGCGGCACGTTGTAGCGCGGCGGATCGAGCGACACCTTGATGGTGTTGCCGTTCTTTGCCTTCAGCTCTTCGACGAGGATCGCGCGCGCCTGCAGCGTGCGCCGGCTCATCAGGAACGGCTTGATCTCGCCGCGTAACTGGTCGAGCGTGCGTCCGTTGGCGCGATCCTTGTTCTCTTCATAGAACGCCGCGACGTCGGCCTCGCTGATCTCCGGCAGCCGCCGCTTCGAATCGGCCGCGACGAAATCCGCGACGGACTGGCCCGCGGCCTTGGCCGCGTTGGCGATCAGCTCCTCGCCGATCAACTGCTCGATCATGTTGCGGCGATTCTGGTACATCGCCTGCACGACGCGGGCGCGCTCGCCGGCGTCGAACTCTTCCCATTTCGCATCGACGTCCTTCAGGGTGATCTTCTTCCCTGCGACTTCGGCGACGACCTGGTCGGGATTGGTTGCGGGCGCGGCTCCCTGCGCCGCCACGGTCGGCTCTTCACTGCATCCCGCCGACAACGCCGCCACCAGCACCAGCGAGAGGGCTCCCGCCCGGGTCATCCATTGACGTTTCATCTCGTCAGCTTACCATCCTGGTTCTCGTAGCCGGCACAGCGGACGACCGGCAGGGACGGGTACTTGCGGTATTCGGAATCCGTAAGCGCACGCAGGCACATGTAAAAGGTGGACCGGTCACCCTGCACAATACGGCAGTGGCGACAGCTGGCACAGAGGCCAATCCGGGCGGTTTCGTCTGGCTGCGGCATGGATGCCTTCTACGGCCAAGGGTACAACCTTTGCTAAAGTTGGGGTGTGATGCTCAGGCTGTCCTCATTCGTGTGCGCGCCGGCGGCGATCGTCGCGCTGGCCGGAACCCTTGTCCTGGCGCAGGCGCCGCAGCAGCCCGAGCAGCCGGTCTTTAAGTCGAGCGTCCGCACGGTGCCGGTGTACGCCACCGTGATCGACGCCAGCGGACGTCTGGTCCCCGATCTCGAACAGTCTGACTTCACGCTGCTCGACAACGGCAAGCCGGCCGAGATGATCCTGTTCTCGAACGAGTCACAACCGTTTACCGCGGTCGTCATGCTCGACACCAGCGCCAGCATGACCGCCAATCTCAAGCTGCTGAATCGCGCTGCCGAGCAGTTCCTGCTGCGGCTGCTGCCGGTCGACCGCGCGCAGGTCGGCGCCTTCAACGACAAGATCCAGTTGAGCGGCGAGTTCACCAACAACCGCGATGCGCTGATCGGCGCCCTGAACGATCTCTACTTCGGCAACCCGACCCGCCTCAACGACGCCATCGGCGCCAGCCTCGACGCGCTCAAGGAGGTCGACGGCCGGCGCGTGGTGCTGGTCTTCACTGATGGTGAAGACACGTCGAGCCGCACCGGATTCAAGACGGTGCTCGAGCGCGCCCGCGATGAAGAGACGATGGTCTATTCGATCGGACTGGAATCGGAGTACTTCAACGGCCTGCGCGTGGTGCGTTCGCGCCCGTCACGCGACTTGCGGAAGATTTCCGACGAGACTGGCGGAGGGTATTTCGAACTGACCAAGACCGCCGACCTTGCGCCGACCTTCACGCGTGTGGCACAGGAGCTGCGCAGCCAGTACCTGATCGGCTTCGCCCCCGCGCAACTCGACGGCAAGGTGCACAAGCTCGAACTGAAGGTCAACAAGCCGGGGATGACCGTGCGGGCGCGTAAGAGCTATCTCGCGACGCCCGACACGAACAGGCCAAGCTTCTAACCGTCAGCAACCCTGGCGGTTCGTCGCTACACGAAACTGACGGCGAGGATGGTGACGACCAGTAACACGGCGGTTACCAGTTCGATGGTGCTCGAGAAATTCCATTCGTAGAGCCGGAACATATTGGGCCTCCTCTAGTGACTACGGCCCGCCTAGTTCAATAGTTCCAGCAGCTGATTCCAGTTGGTCTTGGCGAGAATCTCGCTCACCAGCTCGCTGTTGCCGCGAATGTGCAGCACGAGGCTGTCGAGCCGCCCCGTCGCGGGCGTCGTCGGGGCTGCCGTCACCACATACAGCCCGTCTTTCTGCTTCGAGACCCTTGGGGCCAGGGCCCGTCCCAGCAACACGACGCGGTGACTTTCGGCGTAGTGCTCGATGCCGTCGTCGTCCTTATAGACGTGGCCGGGCGTCATCAACACCACCGCGCCATCGTGGCCGAACGTCTCGACGCGTGCCGGCTCCATCGCGCCCGGCACGAGCATCCGGTATTCGCGTTCGTTGAATTCGACGACCACCGACACGGTCGACTCGGCGTCGATGCGCTCCCCGGCAACGCCTTCGTCGTTGAGGGACACGCCGTCCACGGACTGCGACTTGCCGCTGCGCCTCGCTTCGGCAACGGCCGCTTCGTACTGCGCGGAGGCCCGGCGCTGCGCGGCCTGGATGTTGTTCTCGATTTGCGCCATGGCGCGCGTGGCGCGCAGTTGCACCACGGCGTTCAGCGGGTTGGCGAGCACGTCGATCGTCTGGGTACCGCGGTCGGAGGCGATCATCCACAGCGCCTCGGTGTCGTTGTTGACCGGAACGGCGCCGTCTGCCTCGGTAGAAGGAAATGGCAGCGCCGGCGCCATGGCGGCGCGAACGGCGGACATGACGGCACCGGCTTGCGGCGCCTGCGCCAAGGCCGGCAACGCGACGGACAACGCGACGAGGATCACCAGCGCTTTCACTGCGTTTCGCTCCAGAACTGCTTCAGCAGATTTGCGGCGACCGCCGCTCGATATTCCTGCGTCGATCGCACATCACTGATCGGCGCGATCTCGGACTGCAGCGCGGCCCTCGCGTCGGCGATCGATCCGCCACCGGCCAGCACCGCTGCCGCTTTGCGAGCGAGCACGACGGTCGGACCGACAGCGCCGATGCCGATCCTGACGTCGCGGCCACGGACACCAGCCATCATGACCTTGGAGATCGCTTGCGCGCGCCGCGTCCCCACCTTGCGCCACCATTGTGCGCCATCGAGACGAGGGATCTCAATTGCGACGATCAGTTCATCGGCGCGTCGCACGCACTGTCGATAGCCCGTGTAGAAGTCGCTGAATGCGACGGTGCGCGTCCCGGACTGGCTGCCTAGCACCACGCGCGCATCGGCGGCGGCCAGCACCGGCAAGGTATCTCCCACCGGTGAGGCGTTGGCTACGTTGCCGCCGATGGTGCCGCGATTTTGAATCTGCGCGCCGCCGACTTCACGCGCCGCGGCCACGAGCATCGGCACGCGCTTCTGTACCACCCTTGAGGCAATGATGCCGGCATACGTCTCGAGAGCGCCAATGCGCAAGACGTCGCGTTCGACGCTGATCCCGCGCAGTTCCCGCAGCCGCCAGAGATCAATGAAGCGCCGCTGCGGCGCGGTGCCGAAGTGCAACGCCACATACACATCGGTGCACCCGGCAAGCGGCGTCAAGGCCGGATGGCCGGCGATCGCGGCCAATGCCGCCTTCAGCGACCGCGGCCGCTCGAGCGCGAGGGTGTCAGCGTTAAACGCCACGACGCCTTTTCCTGTCGGCCTGTTGGCCCGTTCGCCTGTTGGCCTGATCCTTCAGCGCCGTCTGGACCGAACGGAAAATCGCCGGGTATCCCGTGCACCGGCACAAGTTGCCGGCAAGTGCGACCTTGATCTCGTCGACTGACGCACCGGACTTCAGCGGCACCGCGGCCAGAATCATGCCTGGCGTGCAGATGCCGCACTGCGCGCCGCCGTTTTCGACAAACGCGTTTTGCAGGGCCCTGCCTGTCTTCGTCGACGCGGCGCCTTCAATCGTCACGACGCGGCAGCCCACCGCATGAGCAACGGCGACAAGGCACGAATCTACCGGCACGCCATCGATCAGCACGGTACACGCGCCGCACTCGCCCTCGCCGCAACCTTCCTTGGTGCCGGTCAGCCCGCAATCCTCGCGCAGCACGTCGAGGAGGCGCTTCATAGGGTGCGCCGTGACAGAGCGGCTCTTGCCGTTGATGGTCAGCTTCATCGGCCTTCGGCCTTCCGCCTGCGATCGCCAGCACGCTGCAGCAGCCGCTCGGGGGTCGCCGGGATGCTGCGCATGTCGTAGCCGCAATGGCGAAGCGCATTGATCACCGCCGGGGCCGGACCGTCGATTGGCATCTCGCCGACGCCCTTGGCGCCGAACGGACCATGCCGGTACGGCCGTTCAAGCAGGCCGACGTCCATCGGCGCCGCATCCATGGGTGTCGGGATGATGTAGTTGGTGAGCTGCGCGTTGGCCATGCGTCCGTCTTTCATGACCACTTCTTCGGTAAGCGCGTAGCCAATGCCTTGAGCGGTACCGCCTTCGATCTGCCCGATCGCCATCATCGGGTGAATCACTTTGCCGATCTCTGCTACCGCCGTCACCTTGAGCGGCGTGACTTCGCACGTCACCGGGTCGACCTGCAGTTCGACGACGTTGCAGCCCCAGGCATAGCTGCCGTAGGCATCGCCACGATACGTCTCGTCGCTCCAGTTCAGACCGGGTGGGGGTTCGTACTGGGCCGTCACCGTAAACGCCCCGTGCCGCTTGAAATACTGCGACGGGGTGAGCGTCCCGAGTTGACGGCGCATGTCACGGGCACAGCGCTCGAGCAACTTGCCGACAATCATGCAGGTGCGTGATGCGACGGTGGGCCCGCTATCGGGCACAAACGCCGTATCGGCCTCGTTCACGTCGATCGTGTCGTACGGGACACCAAGCGCATCGGCCACGATCTGCGCCAGCATCGTGCGGGTGCCCTGTCCGATCTCCGTGCTGCCAACGAGGATGCGCGCGCCCTTCGGCGTCAGCTCGAGCGACGCTTTCGAGGCGAGCTTGACCTCCCCTCCGCCGGTGAATCCGGAGCCGTGCCAGAACAGCGAGAGTCCGATCCCGCGATTGCTGCCAGCCCACTGCTTGCGCTTCTTGTGGAACTCGGAGCGCTTCACGGCGTCTCGCAGCACCTGCAAGGCACTGGCGTCCTTGCCGAGCCTCTGACCCGTCGCGGTGATATCGCCCGGGCGCAGCGCATTGATCTCGCGCAATCTGACCGGGTCGATCTGCGACTGCTCGGCAATGCGATCGATGTGCGCCTCGATGCCAAACTGCGTCTGCGGCGCGCCGAATCCGCGAAACGCGCCGTTCGGTGGCGTGTGCGTCATCATCGCGCGGCCGCGAATACGAATGTGATCGCAGCGGTACGGACCGGCCGCATGGATCACACCACGCGACAACACCACGGCGCTCAAGGTGGCGTAGGCGCCGCCGTCCATGACGACGTCGATATCCATCGCCGTGAGGCGCCCGCTCCTGGTCAGGCCGGTGCGATGGCGCAGGATCGCGGGATGCCGCTTCGTCGTGGCCAGCAGGTCTTCAACGCGGTCGTAGATCATCTTGACCGGACGGCCGGACTTGCGCGCCAGGATCGCGGCGTGGCACGCCAGGATCGAGGGGTACTCCTCCTTGCCGCCAAAGCCGCCACCGGTCTCCGTCTGTACCACCCGCACCTGGTCCGGCGGCAGTTGCAGCAACACCACCAGCGCCTTGTGCACGTAGTACGGACACTGCATCGAACCGTACACCGTCATCGCGCCGTCGGCCGGGACGGCAATCACGCCGTTGGTCTCGATGTAGAGCTGTTCCTGGTGCGAGGTTCGGTACTCACCCTCGACGATCAGGTCGGCGCCGGCAAAGCCCTGGGCGAGATCGCCCTTATCGATCTCGATCGTCTTGAAGCAGACGTCTGACGCCTCGGGATCGTAGTTCGGTGCCAGCTCGTCGTACTCAACGCCAACCCGCGAGCCGATGTCTGTCAGCGCGTGCTTGTCCTCGTGCGCGACGAGCAGGATCGGCTCGGCCACATGGCGGATCTCGTCCACTGCAAGACACGGCTGATCCGGGTCGATCAGCGCGACGTAGTTCGGCCCGGGAATGTCGCGATGATCCGCGACGATGAAATCCGGCGGCAGCGAGACGTGGCGCGCGCGGATGCGGCCACGAGGAACGGTGGAGCGGACCGTGGCGCCGTACAGCATGCCGGGGAACGACAGATCGCCGATGTACTGCGCGGCTCCGGTAACCTTGGCGTCGCCGTCTTTGCGCCGGACGTTCCTGCCTACCGCGGGCATGGGCCGAATGTACTCCAGTTAGCCGCCGGCAATGCTGGGCACGACCTCGACGACATCGCCGTCCGCCACCGCGTGGGCGTCGACGCCGTGCAGCAGGATCTCGTCATTGAGAGCGATGTTGTAGATCGGGTCGTCAAGCTCGCGCGCCAGGCCGGGCCGCAGCCGGTCGAGCGCCTGGATCAACTCGCCAACGGTCGACACCGGTTCGGTCACGGTCAGCGAGTGGCCGGCCGTTGAATGCAGCGCGTCGGGAAAGTTGACAACGATCGTCATGGGTCGCTACGCGCCGAGGGCTCCGGCAAGCTCTCGCTGCCAGGCCTCGTCGGGCACGCCTTCGCTGGTCAGTCTCGAGATCTCGTAGAAACGCGACAGCATCGCGTCGAACTCGGCGCGATCGATCTTTTCCCCTTTGTAGGGTCCACCGGGATTGGGTTCCTCAAACCATCGATCCGGCAACGTGTCGTCCTTGCGGCGAACGCCGAGCCGATAGTTGATCAAGCGCTCGACGCCCATCACGTTCATGCCGCACTGCTCCAGTTCGGCGACGGAGAACTCGAGACCAGTCACGTTCGCGAGCTGGGCGCGGAACTCCTCGATGCCGGGGAGCGAAGGGCTGTTGAACAGCCTGGTGGTAAAGCGGCACATCCCAACCGCATCGCCAACCGCGTAGGTGTTCTCGCAGGCCCGCACCGCACGCTCCTTGTCGACGTAGCTGGTTGGTTCCGCGGACACCGGCCCGCCGTACAGCGCCGCCTTCAACGCTGGAGCGTCGTTGATGCGGGCGTTGATTTCGAGCGTCGCGCGGTTGCGCAGATGATCCATCCCGCGGGTCGCGACCGCAAGGCCGAGCGCGAAGGCCTTGAGGATGCGCGCGTCGTGCGGGTCGCTTTGCCCCAGCCCTTTCACCGCCATTCGATATTTCAACGCTTCGGGTGGATAGTGTCCGCGTTCAACGGCTCGAGTGGAGTCGGCGAGCACGTTGCCGAAACCGTCACGCGCCGCGATCATGAACAACAGCCGCTCGATGGTCGCGGCATCGCCCCACTGCAGGGCCAGCCCCCCGGTGTGATCGGCGGTAATGATGCCGCGCTGAAAGAGTTCGAACGCCCACGCCAGCGCCGAACCTGTCGACGCGGTGTCGAGGCCGAGATCGTTGCAGATGTTGTTGAGGCGAATCACCGACTCGACGCGATCGATGCCGAGGTTCGGGCCGAACTTCCCGACGGTGACGTACTCCGGACCGTCGCCCTTGTCGTACTTGTCGGGCGACGTGGAGTGCAGGTCGTTCAACGGGCGGCAGTTCACCGGGCACCGGAAGCATCCTTCCATGCCGGGACGGAACGGATCGATGTGGTCGGCGTCGAGGCCGTCGGTCCAGGTGGTTTCCTGGTTGTTCTTCGTGCCCATCGCCCCAAGCAGGCGGCTTGGCTTGTAGAGAAACGGCGTACCGGTTTTCGACAGCGCGTTCTTCACGACCGACGTCGCCAGCAGTTTTTGCGCGATGACGCGGTTATACGGTTTGTAGGGCCTGGCAGTCGCAAACTCTCGCGTCGACGCGATCGTGACAATGCCCTTCAAGGCGAAGGCGCCCATCTTCGCGCCGGGACCGCCGCGCGCATAGATCGCCTTGGGGCCCGCCATCACGCCGCTGGTCAACACGCCGTTCTCACCGGCACGGGTGATGTTGACCATGGCCATGTTGCTCGCCCACACGCCGCCGAGGTCGCGCGCAACAGCGGCGCGCATGTCGAGGTTATCGAGGCCGACGTACGGCGATGCGTCCTCGAACGACACGTTCCCTTCGCGGATGACCAGCAGCGTCCAGGCCGGCGCCTTGCCGTAGAGCACGATGTGATCGAGGCCGTTCATGCGCAGGAACGACGGGAAGTAGTCGCCCGCGTTGGCGTCCAGCAGCACGCCGGACTCTGGCGACCACGACGAGCAGTTGCCGCGTGCGGCGCTCGGCACCAGGCCGGTGAGAAGACCCGAGCCAAAGATCATCGGCACGTCTGGATCGATGGCCGACAGGGTCTCGTCGAGCAGCCGGTAGAGGTAATACATGTTGGCGCCGCGTCCACCGAGCACGGTGCGCGTCACCGCCAGGGGCGTGAACGCGCGCGCTGTGGTGCGCCGCTCGAGATCGACGAATAGCGTTGCGCCTTGGGAGGGGAACTGGGACTCGGAGGGCATTTCACCCAAGAGCCGTGCAACCCGCTCCCGAATTCCCATGGCCGAATTGTAACGGGGACTGACATCGCACCTGCCGATTTCGTTGCGGTTTCTGCGACAATGACCCAGTTTAGGGAGGCAAAATGCGCCGCCTGCTGTCAGTACTTGTTGGAACCGTCCTGATAATGACCACCTCATCCGCTCAGCAGATCCAGCCGGGTGATCGCCCCGCCGGCAACCTCCGCGGCACCCGTTCACCTGCGGTTGGCCGTCACGGCATGATCGCCACGAGCCAGTCGCTGGCTTCGGCCGCCGGCCTTCGCGTCTTGCAGGAAGGCGGCAACGCCATCGACGCGGCCGTGACCGCGGCAGCGGTACTTGCCGTGGTCGAGCCCAGCATGAACGGCATCGGCGGTGACCTGCTGGCGATCGTCTACGACGCCAAAACCAAGAGGGTCTACGGACTCGATTCCACGGGCCGATCCGCCTATGCGGCAACGCCGGAAGAGTTCAAGCGGCGCGGGCTGACACAGATGCCGGGACGCGGCCCGCTGTCGGTCGACGTCCCCGGCGTCGTCGAGGGTTGGGACCAGCTGCTGAAGCGATTCGGCACGATCAATCTCGCCAAGGCCGTCGGCCCGGCGATCGGCTACGCGCGCGACGGGTTCCCGGTAGCGGAGTTGATGGCCAGCGAATGGAACGACAACTTCAAGACGTTGTCGGCCGACAAACACACCGCGGACACGTTCTTGCCAAACGGCAAGCCGCTGAAACAGGGCGAGATCTTCGCGAACCCGCGACTGGCCCGGTCGCTGGAACTGATCGGCAAGGAAGGTCGCGACGCGTTCTACAAGGGCTCGATCGCGCGCGCCATCGTTGCGGACCTCAAGGCTCGCGACGGACTGCTCGACCTGCGCGACTTCGCAGACCACAAGGCCGATTGGGTTGAGCCGATCTCGACCAACTATCGCGGTTACGACGTGCTCGAAATGCCGCCGAGCACGCAGGGGTTCGTCGCGCTCGAGATGCTCAACATCATGGAGGGCTTCGACATCAAGGCGCTCGGCCACAACTCCGCCGACTACCTGCACCTGGTGACCGAAGCGAAGCGCATTGCCTTTGCCGATCGCGGCGCGGTGCTCGCCGATCGCGACGCGATGCCGAAGGACGCGCTCAAGACGCTGCTGTCGAAGGAGTACGCCGCAACCCGGCGCAAAGACATCAACATGGCGAAGGTGACGCCGCGTTTCACGACCGGCGTGGTCGCCGCGGGTTCGCGGAGCAGCCAGCCGGACGACTTCTACGGCCGCGACCTGGGCGACACGATTTACATGACGGCTGCCGACGGCCAGGGCAACGTCGTGTCGTTCATCCAATCCCTGTTCGGCAGCTTCGGCGCGGGTTTCGTCGCCGGCGAGACTGGTATCACGCTGCACAATCGCGGATCCGGATTCAACCTGACCCCCGGGCACCCGAACGAGATCGGTTCGCACAAGCGGCCGTTACACACGCTGGTGCCGGCCATGATCGTGAAAGACGGCAAGCCGTGGGTGGCGTTCGGCGTGATGGGCGGCGACAACCAGGCGCAGGCCCACGCGCAGATCGTTGCGAACTTCGTCGACTTCGGCATGCATGTGCAGGAAGCCGGCGACGCGGCTCGGATGCGGCACATGGGCCAGGAGCTCGCGCTTGAGAGCGGCATCGGCGCGGAGATCCGCAAAGCCCTGGAGGCCAAAGGACACGTGCTGCGCGACGGGCGCGGGCAGATGGGCGGCTACCAGGCCGTGATGATCGATCCGAAGACGGGCGTGCTGCTCGGCGGATCGGACCTGCGCAAGGACGGGCTCGCGATCGGTTGGTAGTCAGCCAGGCAAACGACTTCGCTCCCCCCAAGGGCAGAAGGAGTTCACGATGAGGGCAGTGATTTTCGCGTGTGTGCTGGCCGTGGCCGTGTCGGCATGCGGGAAGTCGGAAGAACAGAAGGCCGCAGAGAAGGCCGCCGAGGATCTCAAGCAGGCGGCCGAGGCCGTGGGCAAGGCCGCTGCTCAAACGGGCTCCGCCGCCGCAACCGCCGGTGTCGGCGAAGCCGCTAAAGCCATGCAGAGCATGGCCAATGCGCTGAGCGGTGCCGCAGCCGGCGCCGATGGCAAGCCGGTCGAGCCGGTCGCGTTCCAGACACTCCAGTCACATCTGCCGAAGGTGTCGGGCTGGGAGATGAAAGAACCCGAGGGCGAGCGGATGACGATGCCGGTGCCGTTTTCCCAGATCGAGACCCGCTACACAAAGGACAAGGCTCGTATCGACGTCAAGATCGTCGACACCGGTTTCGCGCAACTGCTGGTCGCGCCGTGGTCGATGATGCTGGCATCTGGATATAGCCGCGAAACCAGCCGGGGCTACGAAAAGGCCACGACCGTGTCCGGCAATCCGGCAATCGAAAAGTGGAACAAGGACCGCAGCAACGGCGAGCTCGACGTGCTGGTCGGCAAGCGATTCATGGTGACGATCGAAGGCCGCGACATCGCCGACATGAAGCTGCTGCAGGACTTCGCGTCGAACTTCGACTTCAACGCGATCGGCGCGCTGAAGTGAGCCAAGGGTCGTCAGACCCGCCTTAGAGCCGGAAGCCGGACTTCAACGGATCGTCTCCGTCGATCAGGAAGGTGTGTTCGCCCGTAATCCAGGCTTCACCTTCGATCTCGGGGACGATCGCGTTCTTCTCCCCGATTTCGACGCGATCGACAACCCTGCCCTTGAAGGTCGTGCCGACGATGCTCTCGTGAACAAACGGCACATCGTCGAGCAGCAGGCCCATGTCGTTGAGCACGGCCATGACCGCGGCGGTACCCGTGCCGCATGGCGATCGATCGACCTCCGCGTCGGCGAAGATCGTCACATTGCGAAGGTGCGCCTCCGGCAACTGGGCGGGCGCCGTGAAGATGGTGCCGTAAATGCCTTCGAGCCCGGCGTCGGTCGGATGGACCACCCGGCGAAGCTTTTCGACTTCGCGAGCGATCACCATCCCGAGTTTGCGCAATTCAGGAAGGTGCGACGCGTCGATCGGGACGCCGGCCGCCTCAGAGTCCACGATGGCGTAGAACGCACCGCCGAAGGCGACGTCGACCGGGATCTTTCGGCCGCCGATCGTCACCAGCAGCGACGGCTCGAACACAAACGAGGCCACATTACGGAACGCCACCGACTCAACGCGAACGCCGTCTCCGTGATGGGCCAGGTGCGCACGAGCCTGGACGGGGCCGGCCGGCGTGTCGTAACGAATGTCCACGGACGTTGGCTTGCGCCCGTCCGGAGTGCCGGCGTTCGACCAGATCAACCCCCGCTCGATTGCCATGGTCGTCACCGCGACAATGCCGTGACCGCACATCGTGCTCCAACCTTCGTTGTGCATGAACAAGATGCCGGCGTTGGCATCGCGCGTCACCGGCTCGGTGAGCAGGGCGCCGTACATGTCGGTGTGCCCGCGCGGCTCGAGGATGATGGCCTTGCGCAAATGGTCCACGTGCTTCTGGGCCCAGGCGCGCTTTTCGAGCATGGTGCGCCCGTCCGGCGCCGGCAAACCTTCGACAACCAGGCGCAACGGCTCACCGGCCGCGTGCGCATCGATAGTTCGAATCCGATGAATCACCGCCCAAAGAGTTACATAATCTGGGACGAGTGCGGGCCTTTTATTCCGATCATTTCGTGCTGCCGTTGCCGGAGGGACACAATTTCCCAATGGCGAAGTACTCGCGGCTGCGTGAACGTATCCTCGCCGAAGGCATTGTCTCGAGCGACGATCTGCACGAAGCGCCGGCTGCGACACGTGATGAGCTGTGCCTGGTGCATGCGCCGACCTACGTCGACGCCGTCATGAACGGCACCGTGCCTCCCGACATCCAGCGGCGCATCGGGTTTCCGTGGTCACCAGAAATGGTCGAGCGCTCGCGCCGCTCGGTCGGCGCCACCATCGCGGCGGCGCGCGCGGCCCTCGACGAGGGCGTGTCCGCGAACCTCGCCGGCGGCACCCATCACGCGTTTGCGGATCGCGGTGAAGGCTTCTGTGTCTTCAACGACGTCGCGGTCGGATCGCGGGTGCTGCAGCGCCACGGCTACGCCAACCGCATTGCGATCATCGATCTCGACGTGCACCAGGGCAACGGCACCGCGGCGATCTTCAACGGCGACGACACGGTGTTTACCTTCTCGATGCACGGCGACAAGAACTTCCCCTTCAAGAAGGAAGTCAGCGATCTCGACGTCCCGCTGGCCGACGGCACCGGTGACGACGAGTACCTGACGCTGCTCAAGAGACACCTGGCAGAGGTGCTGAACCGCCATCGGCCGGACTTCGTCTTCTATCTTGCAGGAGCGGATCCATTCGAAGGCGATCGCCTCGGCCGACTCAAGCTCACCATCGCCGGATTGTTGACGCGTGACCAGATCGTGCTCGCAACCTGCTGCCATGCCGGCATCCCGGTCGCGGTCTCAATGAGTGGCGGCTACGCCACCGACGTTGAGGCGATCGTCACCATTCATACCAACACCATTCGAACCGCATCGGAACAGACATGTCACAACAGTTTCGCCTCCTGACCGAACAACAGGTTCACGCGCTCCTGCCGATGGGCGATCTGATCTCCGTCATGGAGTCCGCGCTGGCGAAGTTCTCGGCGCGCGAAGTGCTGCAGCCGGTGCGCTCGGTGCTGACGGTCGGGCCGACGAAGGCCTACTTCGGGTTGATGCCGGCCTACGTGCCCTCGCCAACGAGCCTTGGCGCCAAACTCGTCACGGTGTTTGGCGAGAACCACAAACGCGGCCTGCCGTCGCACTTTGCGACGATCCTGCTGCTCGACCCGGACACCGGCGCGCTGCGCGCCATTATCGATGGGCGATACATCACCGAGGCCCGCACCGCAGCCGTCTCTGCGGTGTCGACACGATTGCTCGCCAATCCGCACGCCGGCACGCTGGCAATCATCGGCAGCGGCGTCCAGGCGCGCAGCCACCTCGAGGCGTATCAGCAGGTCCGCCCGCTGAAGGAAGTGCGGATCTGGTCGCCAAGTGCCGGAAGCCGCTCGCGGTTTGTCGATGACATGAGCCCGAAGATGAACATGCCGATCATCAACGCGGCTTCGGCGGAAGCGGCCGTGCGCGGCGCCGACCTGATCGTGCTGGTCACCTCGTCGCCGACCCCGGTGATTGAAGACGCGTGGGTGTCGGAGGGGGCGCACGTGGTGTGCGTGGGCGCGTGCCGCCCGACACAACAGGAGATGCCGCCGGCCCTGGTGGCGCGCGGTCGCGTCTACGTCGACTCGAGCGCTGCCGCCGTCGTGGAATCCGGCGACATCGTCATGAACATCGCCGCCGGGCTGTTCGACGCCTCGCACATTCGCGGCGAGATCGGCGAGCTTGTGCTCGGGCGCGTTGCAGGCCGGTCGAATCCCAAAGAGATCACCATCTTCAAGTCACTCGGCATGGCGGTCGAGGATGTCGTTGCCGCAGATCTCGTGCTCACTCGCGCCGTTGAATCCGGTGCTGGAACGGAGTTGACGTTATGAACGGCGAAGCCCCGAAAAAGAAGCGCACCTGGCTATGGGTGCTCGGTGGCGTGTTCGTGCTGTTCGTGTTCGTCGCGATCGGCGGGCTGTTCTTTGCCATCTCGTTCTTTCGCGACAACATGCAGGTCACTCGCGATGTCACCGAGAGCAAGGCCGTCAGCGAGTTCGACGCGGTCTACTCGAAGTACCCCGGCCAGACGCCGCTGATCCAGCTGGTCAACGACCGGCCGCAGCTCGTGGCGGACCGCGCCGGCAAGGGGTCCGGCTCACAGGTGACGACACTGCATGTACTCGCCTTCGACAGCAACAGCGAAGAGATGGTGCGCTTCTCGCTGCCGTTCTGGCTGTTGCGGATGAAGTCGGGCCCGATCCGGCTCAGCGCCTACCAGCAAGGATGGGATGATCGCGGTGTGTCGTTCGACATCGCGGACATCGAAAAGGCAGGACCAGGCATCGTCATCGATGCCAAGGAACGGCGAGAAGGCCGCCTTCTGGTCTGGACCGAGTAAGGCTACGACAGATTCAGGAAGCGCTTCATGCGCGCCAGCAGGCTCTGGCGGGTCTCAGCCGGCGCGACCGCCACGGCCGTCGCCTTCGCGTCGTCGAGCTCAGTGCGGCGCGTGCCCATAATCGTGGAGATGTGATCGATCAGTCCGGGATGCGCGGCCGCGAGCGACCGGAACTCGTTCGCGGCGATCTCGAGCACCCGCGCATCGGTGATGGCCCGCACCGTCGCCGTGCGGCGATCGCCGGTCAGCATCGACATCTCGCCGAAGAAGCCACCCGCGGGAATGACCGCCACTTCCTGTCCTGACGGCTCGATCACCACGCGCGCCTGCCCCTGAAGCAGCACGAACATCGAATCACCGTCGGCGTTCTGCCGGACGATGGCTTCGCCGGCCGCAAACAGGTGTTCGCTGGCCGCCTTCGACAGCGCGTAGCGCGCGTCCACGTCGAGCGTCTTGAAGAGATCGAGTCCACCCAGGAGCGCGGCTGCCTCGGCGATTTGCGGCGTCGGCCGGCGGGGCTCTTCCTCACGCGAATACTCAACCTGGATCGGAAACGGAATCTCGATGTCGTGACGGCGGAACGTGTACCACAGGTTGGTCCGCACCTGATCACGAGCGCTGCGATCGATTGCGTAGTCCTCGATCCAGAATTGCGCCACGTAATCGATCGACGATGAGCCAAACGCCTTCACCAGCACTTGTGGCTCCGGGGTACGCATCGCCAGCGGCGCGTTCGCGATGGCCTCGTGAATCGCCTGTTTCACCAGGTTCGGCGGCGAACTGTAGCTGGCGCCGATCTCGACCTCGATGCGCGTTGGCACCGTTGGTTCCGAGTAGTTCAGCAACGGCTCTTTGGAGATGACGCTATTGGGCACGATCAGAAACTGACCGGCCTTGGTGCGTAACTTGGTGGCGCGCCAGGTAATCTCCTGGACCTGGCCTTCGCGGTCGGCGATCTGCACCCAGTGCCCGACACGAAACGGCTTCTCGATCTGGATCGCCAGGCCGGCAAACAGGTTGCCCAGGGTGTCTTGCAGCGCAAACCCGACTACCACGGCGCCGACGGCCGACGTCGTCAGCAACTGCTCGCGCAGCAGCACCGTGCCAATCACCATGAACAGCACGATGACGAGGAAGTCCTGCACGATGGCGGGGAAGCGATCCGACGGTCGATCCTGCCCCCACGGATTCGCCGCGATCGCGACACCGGCGTTTACGAGGGCAAGGACGAGCGTCAGTCGAGCGAGCGCGGAAAGCAGATCGAGATCGCCGATCCCCTGGCGGACGGCGACCTCGAGCAGAACAACGACAAGAATCAGCCAGCCCGAAAACTGCAGCCGGCCGCGAATGAAGCGGCTTACGGCAAGCCTCCCTCTTTCTTGAACGCCGCGACATCCGCCGCCGCAATCCTCACCGGCACCACCGCAGGGTTGGAACCGCCCTTCGAATCCTTCTCCGGGTCGACTCCGCGGGCACCGCCCGACGCGGTCACCTGCGCCTGCTTGCTCTCGCCGCCGGAGGTCGGCAACATGCGGCTGAGGCCGAAGCCACGCTTCTTCGCAGTGTCGGTTTTTTCTTCGCCCTTCTTTTCTTCCGCCTTCTTCTCCTCGGCTTTCGCGTCACCGCCGCCAGTCAATCCAGCGGAACCGTCCTCGACGACGGCGATGGCGGTGATGGCCACCGGCTTGTAGGAGATGAACTTCGCGTATCTTGGCTGCAGCGTCGCCGAGGCGGCCAGCTTCTGCGACGTGATCTGCTTGTTGCTGCGCTCGAGGCGGTTCTCTGTCTCGGGATGCGAGGCAAACAGCCCTCGCTTCTCCTTCGAGTCCTTGTTGCGGTCGCGCAACGACGTCAGAAACGCGTTCAAGCCATTCGGCGCGTAGCCGGTCTTGTTCGCGAGGGCGATGCCCTTTTCGTCGGACTCGTTTTCATCTGAGCGCCCGAACCCGCGCTGGACGATATTGTCGTAGGTTGCGTTGACCACGCGCTGCATCAACGTGGCGCTGCCGGACAGGGTCTCAGACGCGCCCATCTGGACAGCCTGGCTCTTCTGCATGGCCGTCACGGTGTGCTTCTCGGTGACGTGGATGATCTCGTGGCCGAGGACGCCGGCCAGTTCCGCTTCGTTCTTGATCAGGGCAAGCGCGCCGCGCGTGATGTGCACGTAGCCGCCTGGCGCCGCGAAGGCGTTGACGCCGTCGGTGTCGAGCACGATGAAAGTCCACGGCAATGCCGGCCGCGTGCTGCCTTGCGCGAGCGCCGTGCCGACGAGCGCCACGTATCGATGCACGTTGGCGTCCTGCACCACGCCGTAGCGCTGGCGAATCTTCTCGCTCACCTGCCGGCCGAGTTCCTGCTCTTCAGCGTCGGTGACTTGCAGGTCGCGCACTTCTTGCGCTTTGCGTGCGATGCCGAGGCCCTTGGTGAGGCCACCCGGCAACTGATGCGCCGCGAGCGCTGGTGTGGTGGTGATCCCGACGGCCGCAATGACGGCCACTGCAATGGCGTTCCGCATCATGGTGACTTGACCTCATAAATCGCGACGGGCTGGCTCTTGCCCTTCACGATGACGTCGCCGAGGGGATGGATATCATACCGCCCTTTCAGCTCGCGGCGGGTCGCCTCGCTGATGATGATCCGCGTGCCGTAGTCCTTGTTGAGCGACTCCAGCCGCGCGCCGAGGTTCACGGCGTCGCCAATCACGGTGTAGCTCATGATCGACTCGGAGCCGACGTTACCCGCGATCATCTCGCCGGTATTGATCCCGATCCCGATATCAAGCTGTGGCTTGCCCTGCGCGGCCCAGTCCGCGTTCATCTCCTGGAGCGTGCGGATCATCGTCAGGGCCGTCTGCACCGCGTGTTCGGCGTGCTCGCCGTCGTCGAGCGGCGCGCCATAGAGCGCCATGATCATGTCACCAACAAACTTGTCGACCGTCCCCCGATGGTGGAAGACCACCGCGACCATTCGTGTGAACAGCTCGTTGAGCTGCGCCACCACATCCTCGGGCGTGCCCTGTTCGGACATCGTCGTGAACCCGCGGATGTCCGAGAACAGCACCGTCATGTGGCGACGTGAACCACCCAGCGCGGCCAGGGAGGGGTTGGCGACGAGTTGCTCGTAGACGTCCCTGGAGACATAGCGCGAGAACAACTTCTTGATCTGCCGCTTCTCGCGGCCCTCAACGAAGTACTTCCACGCCAGGTCGCCGACAAAGCCCAGCACCAGCGCCAGCATTGGGACGACGATCGGGATCCACGTGCCCCGCGCAAACAGCTGCAGTCCGGCGACCCACAAGGCGCCGGCGGCGACGACAGTGACCGCCGCCGTCAGCCACGCGTTCAGGAAGGCGCCCGCCACACCGACGATCGCGACGGCGGCGACGACGAGGGGAATCGCGATCGACGCGCGGCCGATCGAGCGGTTGGCCAGCATGGCGTCGACCATGTTGGCGTGCACCTCAGGTCCGTTGATCTCTCCACTGGGGAACGGCGTGGTGAATGCTTCGTTCAACCCTTCGGCGGTGGCGCCGACGATCACGATGCGATCCTTGAACAGCGCGGGATCGATGCCCGGCTTCTGGCCTTCGATGATCTGCTGCTGCGAATAGAACACGTCGTAGAACGCAAACGACGTGAAGGACGGTTGCCCGTTCGAGTTTTCGGCGGGTCCTCGCCAGGGCACCAGCACCGAGCAACCGGCGCCGCCGTCGACGCCTGGCGCGGGACGCGGCGTCACGCCGGCCGTCATGACCGTCGCCACCGAGAACGCCGAGACGCTGTGATTGCCGACCTGAACGACCGGCGAGATGCGACGCACCGTGCCGCCAGGATCGAGCGACAGGAGCGTGTGGCCAATCGCGCGAGAGGCGTTGGCGAGGTCGGCAAACGGCGGTGTCACGCGAGGACGCGGTTCGGCGCATCCGATCGGCGGCAGTTGCGACTGTAGCGCCGGCGCATCGAGGTCTTCCACCAGGGCTCGCGACGGATCGGCCAGTTCGACGCTCGACGCCTCTGCAACATGGACGACGTTGCCGGCCTTCCGCGTCGACGCCACCAGCGTCGCGTCCGATTCTTCGCCGGTCCACTCCGTGCCAAGCACATCGAACTTGCGGCGATCGCGCTCGGCAAACAGCACGTCGTAGCCGATCACCTTCGCACCGGCGGCGGCGAGATAGTCGATCACGTCGGCGTGAACCAGGCGCGGCCAGGGCCAGCGCCCGACGAGCGGCTCCATCCGGCGGATGCTCTCGTTATCGATCGCGATCAGGACAATGTCGGGAGACGGTTCAGTCGGCCGCGCCGTCGCCGCGACGCGCATGTCGTAGGTCTGCAGTTCGATCTGGCTGGTGAAGTCCAGGAGGCCGAACGCCAACGCCAGCAGCGCCGCAACGAGTGGGATGGCTCTGTGCATGACGGCCCGCCGAGGCAGGAGACCGGTGAGTCGAGAGTTGGTACCGCTACGGGGATTCGAACCCCGGTGTCCAGACTGAGAATCTGGCGTCCTGACCCCTAGACGATAGCGGCACTAGGGACTACGAACTCTGGATTATATCAAAGGTCCGGATACTTCCAAGGCGCCGGAAACTGAAATAATAGACGGCAGATGCGCCTGTTCCAACTCGCCGCAGCCGCGGGGCTTCTCGCGTTTGCACTCGCTTGCGGCGGAACACCCACGCCCGCGCCGACCTCTGCACCGGCCGCGACGGTCGATTCGGCCACAGCCGGGACCATCACCGCGATCGTGAAGTTCGAGGGCCAGGTACCGCCGCCGAACATGATCACCATCACCGGCGATCCAAAGTGCGTCAGCGAGAACGGCGGGCCGCAACGCGCGGAGGAACGCCTCGTGGTGGGCGATCACCAGGCGCTGCAGAACGTGTTCGTCTACCTGAAGGACGCGCCCAGCGGATTCAGCTTCCCGATCCCCACGGAGCCGGTGCTGCTCGACCAGGACAAGTGCCGCTACTCACCGCGCGTCGGCGGCGTGCGCGTCGGCCAGCCACTGCAAGTCCGCAACTCCGACCCGCTGCTGCACAACGTGCGCTCGAACGCCGTCATCAACCAGGCGTTCAACAAGAGCACCCCGCTCGAGGGCGTGACCTTCACGCATACCTTTGCGACGCGCGAGGTGATGGTGCCGTTCAAGTGCGACGTGCACGGCTGGATGAGCGCCTATGTCGGGGTCGTCGATCATCCCTACTTCGGCACCACCGCTGCGGACGGCACGGTCGCACTCGGCAACCTGCCACCGGGCAGTTACACCATCGAGGCGTGGCACGAATCGCTCGGCACGCTCTCGCAACAGGTCACCATCGGCGCCAGGGAATCGAAAGATGTCAGCTTCGCCTTCACACGCTGACGCCGCTCAGGGCGCGGACGCGAGAACACACTCGCGCACGGGCGACTTCATCACGCTGACGAAGCCGCGCCTCAACTTTCTCGTCCTGCTGACGACGGCGGCGGCGTATTCGCTGGGCGCCGGGCCAGACTCAACGCTGATCGACCTGGTGCACACCTTGCTCGGCACCTTCCTGGTCGCCGGCGGCGCGGCCGCGATCAACCAGGTGTGGGAACGGACCACCGATCGCTTGATGCGGCGCACGCAGCGCCGGCCCATGGCGGATTCCCGCCTCACGGTGACCGAAGGCATGAGCTTTGGTATTGCGCTCACGCTGATCGGCGCCGGCGAACTGGCCTACTTCATCAACCCGCTTTCAGCGGTGGTGGCGCTGCTGACCACGGCAAGCTACGTGCTGTTCTACACGCCGCTGAAGCTGCGCACGTCGCTGTCGACCATCGCGGGCGCGGTTCCGGGCGCGTTGCCGGCCGTGATCGGCTGGGCGGCCGCGACCAACTCGCTCTCCATCGAGGGATGGGTGCTGTTTGGCATCGTGTTCATGTGGCAGATGCCGCACTTCCTGGCGATCGCCTGGATGTATCGCGACGAATACGCGCGGGCGGGCATGCCGCTCCTGCCGGTGATTGAGCCCGACGGCCGATCGACCGGACGCCAGGCCGTGCTCTACACCGCCGCGCTGGTGCCGCTTAGCATGATGCCGACGGGCGTCGGACTCGCCACACCGTTGTATCTGGTGGGGGCGATCGTGCTAGGCTCGATCCTGATGGTGATGAGCCTCGAGTTCTCCGTGAAGCGCAACACCGCCACGGCCAGGCGGTTGTTCTTCGGATCGATCCTCTACCTGCCTATTCTCTGGGCACTGCTCGTTTTCGATCACCGCTCCCTTATTCTATGACCGTCACCGACCTCCCCGCTCTCAACGCCGCGCTGAACGGCCTGTCGACCATCCTGCTGCTCACCGGGTGGGTGCTGATCAAGCGAGGCGAACGCCAGAAGCACCGCGCCTGCATGATTGCGGCGCTGGTGGTCTCTGCGCTGTTCCTCACCTCGTACGTGATCTACCACGTACAGGTCGGATCGGTGCCGTTCAAGGGCACCGGATGGATTCGCGTTGTCTACTTCGCGGTGCTGATCCCGCACGTGGTCCTCGCCGCGGCGATCGTGCCGCCGATCCTGATCACGGCGTCGCGCGGACTCTCGGCGAAGTACGACACGCATCGACGCATCGCGCGCTGGACGTTGCCACTGTGGCTGTATGTGTCGGTCACCGGCGTGATCGTCTACCTGATGCTCTATCAGATGTGAGTCGATGACCCCAGCAGCACGACGCACCCGATTCGCCCTGATCGCGCTGCTGCTTCTGGTTTCAACTCCCCTGCTCGCCGAAGCGGCACAGGACGGCTGGTCGCTTGCGCGCCCGGCGCCGATCGCGACGCTGCAGATCCGCAAGCTGGTCGGTTACGTCATGCTCGTGCCGGCGGGCACGCTGTTCCTCCTCTACCTCTTCCGGCCGCGCCCCTACGTGCTTGCCGGCGCGTTTGGCTGGGCGGCGTGCAGCATCATGCTGCTGGTCCTCAGCTTTGATTCCGGCGCCGGCGACGCTGCGGCAGACACCATCACCGCCGGCCGACTTGCCACCGGTGCCTGGTGCGCGAGTGCGCTGATCTTCGGCGTCGCCTTGCGTTGCGCCAGCGTGTGGTTCCGGTCGCCTTCCGTCATGTCGCGCAGCCTGCGGTGGGCGCTTGCAGGCGCGTTGGCGTGGACCGCCTTCGGGGCGGCGATGCTGTCCCGACCGGGCGCCATCGTCGCCCCGGCGTTTGCGTTGATGACCGCGTGGCACGCGCGCGGGGCCTTCGGCTACTTCGCCGTGGCCCGCCGCTACAAGTTCGTCGGCGCGTGGCTGGCGGGTGCCGGCGTGCTCGGCATCGCGACCGTCAACTCCGTTGCGCTCGTGGTCGCGGTTGCCAACGACGGCATCGGCCCGGCGTCGACCAACGTCGCCTACTTCAATTTCCTGGCCGCAGCCTTGCTGATCCTCGGCATGCACTTGCTGATCTTCGAGGACGTGATCGAGGAGTTGCGGCATGCCGCCGCCGAACTGGCCAGGAGCCGCGACGAAATGAAAGCCATGGCGGTCACCGACCCGCTGACGCGCTGCTACAACCGTCGCCTGCTGTACGAAATCGCCGAGCACGAACTCGAGCAGCATCGCCGCTACAATCTGCCGCTCTCGATCCTCTACATCGATGTCGATCACTTCAAGGCGATCAACGACACGCGCGGCCACCATACCGGCGACGAAGTGCTGAAGACGCTTGGCGCGATCCTGCGCGAGTTGACGCGCCAGGCCGACTACGTGTTCCGCTGGGGCGGCGATGAGTTCGTGGTGCTGCTGTCGGCAGCGGAAGCGGACGCCATGCTCAAGGCGCAGCAGGTCAGGCAGGCCTTCCTCGAATCCGCCATCGTCGGCAATCTGCCCGACGGCGTGGACCTCAGCATCGGTTGTGTCCCGGTGCCGCCGGAGACACGGGACTTTGACCCATTGATCGACCAGGCCGATCGCGAGATGTACCGCCGCAAGCGAACGCTGGCATCCTGATCGGCTCGAAGTAACATCGATCTATCCGCATGCGGTTCGTCGTCTCGTCGCTCCTGGTCGCGTTGTGTGCCGTTCCGACGTTTGCCCAGCAAGTCCCCGTGACCGTTGCCGGCATTGTCGTTGACGCCTCGACCCGCTCGCCGATCACGACTGCCGTGCTGCTGGCCGACGGCCGGCAGGCGGTCGTGGACACGACCGGCGCATTCACTATCGCCGTCACACCCGGTCGACGGAGCTTCGAGGTCGAAGCCCCCGGCTACTTCAGGCTGGTCATCGCGATCGAGGTGCCGCCCTCGGGACTCAAGAACGCCGAGTTCGCGATGGCCAGGGACGAGGGCTTTGCGGCAACGGTCGACGTGGTGGCCACCTCGCCCGCGATCGCACCCGCCACGCAGACCGTGGCGCCACTCCAGGTGCTGCGCACGCCAGGCGCGCTCGACAACATTTTCCGCACGCTCCAGGCATTGCCTGGCGTCAGCGCGACGGAAGAGTTCGGCAGCCGCCTCGCCGTGCGCGGCGGCTCACCCGATCAGAACCTGACTGTCATGGACGGCGTCGAAGTGCACGATCCGTATCGGTTGTTTGGCCTGACCAGCGCCTTCAATCCCGAAACGATTCAGAGCTTCGAGCTGGCCACCGGCGGCTTCAGCGCCAAGTACGGGGATCGCCTCTCCTCGCTGCTCGCGATCGAGAATCGCGACGGCACCCGCGCCGAACGCTTCGCGGGCTCGACGACGCTGAGCATCACCGACGTCAACATCGTTACCGAGGGCGGGCTCCCCGGCGGCCGCGGATCGTGGCTCTTCACCGGACGGCGCACCTACTTCGACTTCATCGCCGGCCGCATCGTCGACCAGGACTTTCCCGGATTTGGTGACCTGCAGGGCAAGGTGTCGTTTGACGTCGGCCCGGGCAGGAAGCTGTCGGCCTTTGGACTTCGCAGCCGGCAGGACGCGGCGGTCACGGTCGACGAAGAGGAAGTGCGCGGCGAGTTTCAGGACGACACCGCCAACGACCTGGCGTGGACGCGACTGGACTGGGCAATCGGCACGTCCGCTCAGTCGCGGACCATTGTCGGCTACTCGAATACGCAATCGACCTTTGGCGTCGATGCCACGTTTCAGAACGGGGCCAGGCGCTCGAACACTCCCGGCGAGGATGTCGATACGGGAAGCGTCATCTTCGAGCGCGCGCTGGGCGTGCGTGATGTCTCGCTGCGCCAGGAGATCAGCTGGTCCCGCGGACAGCATGTCGTCGAGGCGGGTGCGGAGATGCATCAGCTTGAAACGACGTTGCGCTTCGAACTGGAAGGCGGCAGAAACCCGCAGGCCGCCAACGGATCGAGTGTCCAGGGTGGCGCAGGCATCCCTGACTTGCTGATCAGCGAGAATCGACGCACGCGGGCGGGGGCGTGGCTGCAAGACGGCTGGCAGATCGGCGCGCGCGCGTCGATCCAGGCCGGGGTCAGGTGGGACCGCGCGGGCAACACCAGCGAGACGCTGTTTTCGCCGCGACTTGCTGGGTCGATCTTCTTCGGTCCATCTCGGAGGATCAAGGCAGCCGTGGGCCGCTACACCCAGAGCCCTGGCTACGAAAAGCTCGCGCAGAGCGACTACCTGCTCGATCTCGACAGCACCCCCGCGCTCGTCAGCGAGAAGGCCACGCAGGCGTCGCTGGGCTTTGAACACGATCTGCCCGGCGGCTTCATGATTCGCACCGAGGCGTACTACAAGCGCTTCGCGGACTTACTGGTGGGCAGCCTCGAGGCCGAATCGGTGCGCCTCGCGCGAGTCGCCGAATACGACTTTCCGGCCGCGCTGGCCGGCGACGTGCCGTCGGATGCCATCATCACCAGCGCGCCGACCAACGACGGCCGGGGCCACGCCTACGGGTTCGACGTGTTTGCGTCGCGCGTGCAGGCCGCCGCGGATGCGCGCATCAACGGCTGGGCGAGCTACACGTGGGGCCGAGGCGAGCGGCAGGCGTACGGCCAGACGTTCCCGTTCGAATACGACCGGCGTCATGCCTTCGCTGCCGTGATTTCATATCGCCTGTCCGCGAAGTGGGAAGTGGCCACGACCACGCGGATCGCAAGCGGGTTTCCGCGAACGGCGCCGATCGGCGTTCGGGTCTCCGCGACGGCGGACCGCCGCGATCGAGATCGCGATGGCAATCGGACCGAGTTGGTGCCCGATATCGATGCGTCCGGTCGGGCTACCTACGAGATCAATCTCGGCGGCGCCTCGAATCTCTATCGTGCGCGCCTGCCGGTGTTCGCGCGATCCGACCTGCGCGTGACGTGGCGGCCGCGCGGAACCACCAGCCGGTGGGAACTGTACGCAGAGGTCCTCAACCTGCTCAACCGCAAGAACGCCGGAGCGCTCGAGCCGAAGCTGGAGTACGACCCGTCGTCCGACCGGCCGCGGATCGTGGAGGAGCGGGATCAATCGATTCCGCGATTACCGACGATCGGCATTCGCTTTCGCTTCTGATCGCCGCGATCGACTTGCCGGCGGCGGGGCTGGCCCCAATGCCGGCACTTAGCGGTAGATCAGGTATTTGGCGCGCAGGCGACGCCAGCGTGCCTCATCCGCGCTCCAGCGGGTCGCAGTCGTGGCCGGATCCTCACCCTGCCTGAGGCGCGTCACGATGTCCTCGGCGCCAACCAGCCGCCACATGTTGCTCGGATCGTACTTGTCGCCAAACAGCTTCCAAAGCGCCGATGCGATCTCCACACCGACGCGCACCGGCTGAAGCGCGGCCCGGTTCGTGATCACCATGAACACGCCCTGGCACTCCTCCTTGGCGTACTCGCTGGCCGTCGGCGTAAACGTGACCGGATAGAAGCGAATGCCCGGCAGGCGGCGCGCGTTCAACGTTTCGGCAAGTCGCCGGCCGTCGATCCACGGCGCGCCAATCTGCTCGAACGGCTGGTCGGTACCACGACCGACCGAGATGTTCGAGTACTCAATCGCGCCAATGCCCGGATACAGCGTCGCCTGATTCAGGTTACGCATGTTCGGCGATGGATTGATCCAGGCCAGTGCGGTTTCGTCGTACCAGTGGTCGCGACGCCAGTTCTCCATCGGGATCACGGTCAGGCTGGCGCCGACTTTTTCCTCGTCGTTGTACAACTTCGCCAGCTCGCCCATCGTCATGCCATGTCGAATCGGCATCGGCATATAGGCGATGAAGGTATTGGGGGACTCGCCGGTCCTGGGCTCGCGTGACAGCGGTCCTTCGATCTGCCAGCCGTTCACCGGGTTCGGCCGATCGAGCACGACCACACTGATCTTGTGCTTGGCCGCTTCCTCCATCAGGTAGCCCATCGCCAGCTGGTAGGTGTAGAAGCGCGCGCCAATGTCCTGGAGGTCGATGACCAGCGTATCGATGCCGGCAAGCGTCCCTTCGGGCGGCCGCCCGGTGCCGCCCTTGTAGAACAGCGAGTGAATCGGCAGCCCGGTGCGCTCATCTTTCTCGGCCGGGACATCCGCATCCAGCACACCGCGGATGCCGTGCTCGGGACTGAACAAGGCCACCAACTGGACATTTGGCGCCTTGAACAGCAGATCGATCGTCGGCTGTCCGTCGCGCGCGCGGCCGGTGTGGTTGGTGACCAGGCCGACGCGCTTGCCGCGTAACGGCGTGAAGCCGTCGCGAACAAGAACGTCGATGCCGTTCAGGACGGGACCACTGGAGACAGTCCGGCTAAAGCCGGACGCCGCAGAAGAGGGAACCGCAGGGGCGGAGACCGAAGGAGACGACGCTGCAGGTGTCGGCGATCCTGGGGCATCCGGCTTTAGCCGGATTGTTGCCACGTCTCCAGACGACAGCGCGGCGGCTGCCACTGTAGCAATTCGACTGCGAAGAACACCGACGTCGCCGACGCCATCCGGATGCAGGCGGCTCGACAGGAAGATCACGTACGAGTTCGACGTCGGATCCACCCAAAGGCTGGTGCCGGTGAACCCGGTGTGGCCGTACGACGGGCCGACCGGGAACAGGTCACCACGATTGCTGGAGTAGGACGTATCGATGTCCCAGCCAAGGCCGCGAATGCTGGTCATCCCGGGAGGCGTCTGTGGTGAGGTCATCGCGGTGACGGCGGCAGCCGACAACACGCGCGTGGTGCCGACGCGCCCCTTTCCGAGCAGCATGCGCGCAAAGATCTTCAGGTCGCGAGCGGTACTGAACAGTCCCGCGTGACCGGCGATGCCACCCATGCGGCGCGCCGTCGGATCGTGGACCACACCCCGCAGCGGTGCCGCCTCGGGACGCTTGCACGGCCAGGCGTCCTGCTCCGCGCACCGTTCCGTCGGCGCGATCCGCGGCAGCATCGCCTTCGGCGGATTGAAGCCGGTCTCGGTCATCCCCAGTGGACCAAACACGCGGGCCTTGAGATACGCGTCCAGCGACTGGCCCGTGATGCGCGTGACGACGTCCCCAAGCAGGAAGTAGTTGATGTCGCTGTAGACGAATGACTCGCCGGGGGCGGCGGTCGGCACTTCGTCGATCGCGAGAGCGATCGCCGCGTCGTACCCGCTCCACGGATGCAGGTCGACGTCGGGCCGCAATCCCGACACGTGCGTCATCAGGTGGCGGATCGTGATGCCGCCTTTTCCGTAGCGCTCGAATCCCGGGATGCGGCTGGCAACCGTGTCGTTGAGGCGGAGCCGCCCCTCGTCCACCAGCGTCATAACAGCAGTGGTGGTCGCCACGACCTTCGTCAACGAGGCGAGGTCGAAAACCGTATCGACAGACATCGGCTCGTCGGCGGGGACGGTCGCGCGGGAGCCGAATGCCTTCTCGTAAACGGTCTGGTCGCCGCGGCCGACGACCACGACCGCTCCGGGGGCGAGTTTGGCCCCGATCGCCTCCCGGACCAGGTCGTCAATCCGCGAGAATCCGGCGGAATTGGGCTGTTTTGCCTCGGGCAACGCGATGGAAAAAGCGATGCACAGCGTTGCAATAACCGCCCCCAGTGGCGCTCGTCTCATGGGGCTAATATACTGAGTTGGTTGTACAAAATCCGCTAGCGCGGACATATGGAGAAACTTGCAATGCGTGAATCGAAGACGTTGTTCTCGGCGGTGATGCTGGTCGCCGCATTGGTGATCCCGGCCCTCCCGGCCGCAGCGCAGACCGGCCGTGTCGGCGGCGAAATCAAGGACCAGAGCGGTCAACCGATCAAGGGCGCAACCGTCGTTGCGGAAAACCCCGGAGCCTCGCCTTCGTCCTTCACCGCCACCACTGACGACAAGGGCCGTTATTCAATCATCGGCCTCAAGACGGGATCGTGGAAGGTCACCGCGTCCGCGCCTGGCTTCGCGCCCTCGTCGGGCAACGTCCCCGTCCGCAGCCTTGGTTCACCGATGCCGCCGGTCAGCTTCGTCCTCGCGCCTGGCTCAGCCGGCGCCGCGGGAGCCCTCGCCGGTGTCAACACCAAGGAACTCCAGGGTGAACTGCAGAAGGCGATCGACATGGCCAACGCCGGCCAGCACGACGCCGCCATCGCCGCGTATGAAGCAATCATCGTCAAGGCGCCCGCGCTGACGATGATCAACGGCCAGATCGCCCAGGTGAAGCGCCTCAAGAAGGACTACGACGGCGCGATCGCCTCGTACCAGAAGGTCCTCGCCGGCGACCCGAACAACGACAAGGTGAAGATCGAGATCGGCATGACCTATCTCGAGAAGAACGACTTCGCCAACGCCGAGAAGACGCTGCTCGAGGTGTCGACGTCGGTCAACGCGAACCGCGAAGTGTTCTACAACCTCGGTGAGGTCATGTTCGCCAAGGGTTCAACCGACGAAGCGGTGAAGCATTATCAGCGCGCGTCGGAGATGGATGCCAACTGGGCCAAGCCGCTCTTCAAGCTCGGCCTGGCGCGCCTCCAGAAGGCCGACACACCCGGCGCCATCGAGTACATGAACAAGGTCATTGCCGCGGAGCCGAATTCAGCCGAAGCCGCGCAGGCCAAGGCGTTGATCGAGCAGTTGAAGAAGGGGTAGTAGCCAGATACCGGCTACTTCCGCTTTTCCGCTTCAGCAATGAGCTGATCGATGTTTGGGTAAGAAGGCTCGAGTGATCGGGCCTTCTTCCACATCTCGAGCGCCTCGGCAAACTTCCCTTCCCTCGCCGAGAGCACGCCCTTAATCACCCACGGAAACGCGTAGTTCGGATCGACGATCGTCGCCTTGTTCAGGGCGTCGCGCGAGACGATCACATTGCCGCGCTCCGACTCGAGCCAGCCCTTCAGGGCGTGGTTGGTTGCGACATCCGGGAATGTATCAAGCGCGACGATGTATTCGTTCTGGGCCTTGCGCAGCGCCTCGCCTGCCGCACCTGGCAATTCGATCACGCCGAAGTTGGCCAGCACTTCAGCGGCCTTGGCGCGAACCAGCCTCGCCTGGTCGACGAGTCGCGCCGTCAGCGGCGCCAACGCACGCTCGCGACTGCCGGCATGGCCAAGCGCTTCGACCGCCGCCACCCGCACAACCGGCTCGGGGTCGTTGGCGGCGCCAATCAGCGCGTTCACGATCGCGGGCGTCACGGTAGGCGGCGTTCGCCGGATGTTCGAGGAGCGCTCCGCAAACGTTCGACTGTCCACCCCTCCTGTACTGCGGCGTCCGGCTTCAGCCGGGTTCGAGGGCCTCTCGACAAACGACGTCTGCGCCTGCTCTGGCGCTCGACGCACCACCGCCCCGGGACGACTCTCAGCCACCAGCCTCCCAATGTAGTCGGCGGCGCTCGCCCGAATGATCATGTTCTGCGAGCGATCGATCGCCAATCTCGCCAGGTCGGGCAGCGTCGCGCCATCACCCGAGCCGGCGCGATACATGGTCGACGCCAGTGACGCGGCCTTGACGCGACGGGCCTCGTCGCCCCACCAGCCGTCCATTTGCTTCACGGCCCACTCCGGCGTGCGGTCGTCGTGGCACGTCGTGCAGGCGTTGGGGATGCCGAACTGCGCCGTGTTCTCCGGCACCGGCGCCTGGAACGTGTGATCGCGCTTGCGGATCAGCAGGCGCCAGTTCACGTCGCTCATGTGACAGCCGATGCAGCGCGAGCCGGTCGAGTCGGCCTTGTGGAAGGTGTGGGCCTCGAGACCATCGCCGGTGAACGATGGACTCGGCAACCGCGGATTCACGGCCGCCCGCTTGGGCGTGGTGTGGCACTGCGTGCACAGCGTGTCGCCGTCGCGCGCATTGTGGATATTGACCTTCAGCGACGCGTCGTTCGGCGAGCCGTGGGCCACGTGACAACTCGTGCAGGTCACCGCGTTGGCCTGGAAGCAGCCGCTCATCGCGAGCGCCTGATTGCGATTGAAGCGATTGGGACGGCCGTCAGGCCAGAACTCTCCCTGGAAATCGTTCTCCGGAATGGGATCGCTGACCAGGAACGGCAGCGCGAAATCCTCGTAGCGATCGCCCGCCTTGAAGCCGACGAAGGTGTTCTTCTTGTTGCCGTGGCAGTAGGCGCACGTGTCGTAGATGCGACGCGGCTCCGCAGACTTGAACGACAGCGTCTTCAGCAGGTCACTCAACCCGCGGTTGCTCGCGCTGTTGTCATAGGCTGGTTTCGAAGCGGGGTTCTTCTCCCACTGCTCCATCAAAGTGACGTGCGGCCGGCCGGGGCCATGGCACGCCTCGCAGCCAATGCCCATCTCCGTCCAGGTCGACTTGTACTTCTTCTCGTTCAGGTCGTAGCCCTGGGCGATGTTGGTGGCGTGGCAGTTGAAACAGTTGCCGTTCCAGATCTGCCGGATGTCGTGGGCTCCGTCGGGAATCGGCGTGATCTCTTTCCAGTCCATCCATCGCTTGTGCTCGACGTGCCAGAACACGGGCAGCACGTAAATGCGCCCCTCGGGCAACATCGAAAGGTAGCCCTGGTATCGCTTCGCGCCGAGCGTGTAGTCGACCGCGAACGTCTCGGGAGCACGCCCGCCGAACGACACCGTCACGAAGGGCTTGCCGCCCTTTCTGCCAAACACGTACGAGCGATCGTGATCAGCGAACTTCGTTCCGTCGCGGAAATCGCCAAGGATCACGGCCTCGGCGACCGGCTTGGTCATCTTGATATGCAGCGAGTTCTTCCACTGCGTGTGGTCTGCCTCGTGGCACCGCGCGCAGGATTGCGAGCCGAGATAGTCTGCGCCGGCGTCGCCGGCCTGCGGTGCCTGCGCCGGCGGTGAGGCGTCTGCGGGCGGGAGCACGAGCTCGTTGGCGCGCACGACGACCGTGAGCACAAGGAGCAGGAAGGCCGCGAGCACGGCCTTGGATCCCGAAGACATCGCCTGAAGTGTACAAAAAGAAAGGGACCCAAATCCTGGGTCCCTCGTGCGCCAGAGGCCTAGTCAGCCTGGCTCAAAATCGGTCCGCCGTACGCCCGGCGGAGCAAAATCTGACTCCTGTGGGGGCGCCAAACTTATGCCCTCATTAGAGCAATCAACATGCCGGAACGACCCGACCAAAAATGGCCTGTTTTTGGGAGGTCGACTGCTATTCGTCCCAGATATCCAAGGGTTTGAAAGGCGCGACTTCGGGAATTTGGTTATGGCGGCGTTCGTTACAACTGTGACCGTATGGCCCAGAGGTCCGGAAAGATCGGCGTCATCAGCGTCGTAGCGAGGTATTGCGCCCCGCTCGACCCCCCGGTGCCGACCTTTGCGCCGATCGTACGCTGCACCATCTTGACGTGGCGATAGCGCCATTCCTGCAGGCCCTCATCGAGATCGACGAGACGCTCGCACATCTCTGCGTGCTTGGGATCGCGACGATACACGTCGATCAGCGCCGCCTGCAGTTCCGTGGAGGCCTCGATCTTGGCGGTCACGTCGCGCGCCAGGCACCCCTCGGGAATCGCGTAGCCTTCGCGTGACAGGTACTTCAGGAAGGCGTCCCACAGCGTGGGCTGGGCAAAACGCGCCTCGAGCGCGAGACGAGCGCGCTGGCCCTCTGGAAATCTCCCGATCGCCGCCGCTGACTTGTTGCCAAGCACAAACTCGAGCTGACGAAACTGGTCGGACTGGAACCCGCTCGCGGCCTCGAGCCGCTGACGGAACGACTGGAACTCCAGTGGCGTCATCGTCTCGAGGATGTCGAGCTGCGCCACCAGCACTTTCAGGATGGTGAGGATGCGTTTGAGCGAATGCTGTGCGCGATACGGATCGCGGGCCTCAAGGAGCACGATCACGTGATCGATCTCGTGCAGCACCTGCTTGAACCACAACTCGTAGACCTGGTGAATGACGATGAACAGCATCTCGTCGTGCTCCGGCCCCTCGGAGCGCGGCTGCTGCAAGGCGAGCAATTCATCGACGGCGAGATAACTTCCGTAGGTAACTGAACGATCCTGCATGCTCACAGCTTATCGCTGCGGCCCTTTGCCCGGGCTGCCCGGGCAAAAAAGATGGGGAAGGACCGGCGCGGTTATGGTCCTTCCCCATGAAGTGCATGTGGAGCTTTCGCCGCCCGCTTCCGCCTTCGGCGGAGCGTCGGGAAGAACGCGAAGCAGAAGGTGGAAGCGGTGTCTTACAGCTGCTGGTGGAACCGCTGCTGCTGGGACTGCTGCGAGAAACACGACACCGGGCGGGTGTGATTGGGGAGAAGCACTAATGTCGCGCCCGAGGTCGTCATGCGTGAAAGCAAGATACCAACGAGTCATGCGCTAATGCAATAGATGAGACCGAATCATCCCATTCGCGGAATAAGTACGACTGACCATCAAAAAAAAATGGGTGGGCGCGCCGGCGTAGCGCAAACCCACCCGAACGACTCCCCCACAGGAGTCGAGCTCTTTGCCGCGCGGAGCGCGGCTAAAAAGACACTGCCCTTCTAACGAGGCGTTCTCTAGCCTCGTTAGAAGATGAAGCGGAAGCCAACGCGCGCCGTGCGGGGCGCGAGAATGGCGGCCGGCTTCTGGTAGCTCAGGCCGGTCGCGCGGCTGATCGTCTCAGACGCGTGGCTGTTGGCCAGGTTGAACGCGTCGAACATCAGGCGCAGGCGCACGCGCGAGCCGAACGTGAACTGCTTCTCGGCGCGGGCGTCGAACACCCAGATGTTGTCTTCGCGGTTGGAGTTCATCGGCTCGGGGAAGTGCAGGTTGCCCAAGTTCGACGTGCCCGTGCAGGCGCACGACGCCGGCGCGGTGATGGCGATCGTCCGGGCATAGTTGGCGCCCGACTGGTGACGAACGACCGGCGAGATGCGGACACCCCAGGGCGCGTCGTACGAACCGGACGCCTTGAAGTTCCACTGTGTGCGATCTTCCACGCCCGGCTGGTTCGGGTTGCGGCGCGGACCGTTCGACGAGTCGGTCATGATCGTGTAGCCGAAGCCCATCGACGCCGACCACTTGTTGCCGTAGCGCTTGTTCACCGACGTCTCGAACGTCTTGAAGCGCGAGTACTGATCAACGGTCATGACCACCTGGCGCGACGACGGGATGCCCGCGTTCGGGATGCCGTAGAACGTCAGCGCCTTGTCGTCCGCCGTGCCCGCACGGCCATCGACTCCGATGTCGTTGAAGGTGTAGGGCACGGTGAAGAGCGACGCCGGACGATCCGGCTGCATGGTCGCAAACAGGTCGTCTTCCGTCTTGTAGACGAACCCGGCGCGGACACCCATCGTGTCCGTGAGCTGACGCTCGATCCAGGCGCTCGCCTCGTGCGTGTACGGCGTCTTGATGTTCGGATCCACACCGGTCGCGCCAGCAAGCGACAACGCCGTCTGCGTGCCCTCTTCACCCGGCTGCCAGCGGCGGTCACCGTTGATGTCGTTCCAGTTGTAGGTCGCAAACTTGCTGGCCGTGTTGGAGTTGCCGGTGCCGCCAACGCCGGCGCCGGGGTTGTGCCAGAAGAGACCGTAGTTGCCCTTGAGCACGGTCTTGCCGTCACCCGAGAGGTCGAACGTCACGCCAATGCGCGGCGCCGCGACGTTCCAGGTGAAGTAGGTCTTCTCGGGGAACGTCCGCGCCGTGACGAGGCCGGCGAGCGCGGGGAACTGCGGCGCCCACTGCGCCAGCGATCCGGGCAGCTGTTCCTGTTCGGGCGTACGGCCCTGGTAACGGTCCCAGCGAAGGCCGGCATTCACGGTGGCCCGACCGAACGACCAGGTGTCGTTGATGAACGCGCCCATGTGATCCAGCGCCGCCTCCGCGGTCAGCTTGTCGTGCGCGCTCAGCTTGCCGGCGTCGGTCGCCGTCGGGAACGTGAAGGTAACGGTGTTCGACACGCCGTTGGTGTAGACGTGATCGATGTTGCCACCGTACTGCTGCAGGTAGCCCTCCCACGAACGCTCCTTGAGGAGTTCGGCGCCCATCTTGAACGTGTGGCTGCCCGCCGCGGTGTCGAGGAAGTAGGTGCCCGCCAGGTTGTACTGCTTGCGGTCGCGGTCCAGCTGCCAGATCTGGTTGGCGCCTTCCACAACCGTACGGCCCGTATCGCGCCACGAGAAGTTCGCGCTGCTGTTGGCGATCAGCGGGAAGTAGTAACCGAAGTCACCGTAGCGGGCTTCAAGGTAGAACTTGTCGCTGACGGTGCTGTTCCATTCACCCTTGTAAACCCATGACCCCGAATCCTGCATGTTGGTCTGTTCGGGCGACGCGTAGGTGTAGGTGCCGAACGGCAGGCGGTTGGGCTGCTCCTTCTGGCCCCACTGGTAATACGCAATCAGCTTGTTCTTCTGGTTCAGCTGGTAGGTCACCTTCGCCACTGGATTCCAGAGCTTGGTGTTGAAGGTGCTGTCGAATGTGAACAGCGGCTGCGCCACCGCGTTGAACTGTTGGCGATAGGTGCCAAAAATCCACGCCTTGTCTTTCATGAGCGGACCACCGATGTTGATGTCCTGGTCGTAGTACTTCTGGATCTCGTTGCTGCCGGGGCGGATCGGCGAGTTATTGAACGCCGTCGCGACGGTGTATTCGCTCGGAATGTTCGAGCCCTGCAACGAGTTGTTGTACCAATCGACGTGGTACTCACCCTGGAAGGTGTTCGAACCGCTGCGCGCAATGAACTGCGACTGCACGCCCGGGTTCGGCATTTCCGCCGACTGGCCCGACGTGCCGAGGAACGCTTCTTCGAGCGACGCGTAGTCGAAGTAGAAGCCGGCGCCGCCCGTGCCTTCCGTGGTGTTGATGCCTTCGATCAGCACGCGCACCTGGCCGGTCATGCCATACGCCGTGTAGCCGGTCTGCGTGCCGGCGCGGTTGCCGCCGACGTCGATGCGGCCCATCTGCACCGACGGCGTGACGGCAAGGAGCGCCCACATGTCGCGCCCGTTCGGGATCGACTGCAGCTGCTCCATCTTGAAGTTCTGCTGCACGCGGGTCGTCGACGTGTCGATGACCGGTGAGGCACCGCTGACCGTCACCGTCTCCTGCAACGTGGCGAGCGCGAGCTCAACGTTGACAGCAGCCGTGAAGCCGAGGGTGATCGAAATGCCGGAGCGCTTGAGCGAGTTGAACCCGGCCAACTCGTAGGTCACCTCATAGGTGCCCGGAGGAACGGCCGGGAAGCGGTAGTTACCCGTTTCCGACGTGACGGTCGACTGCGGCTGAATCAACGCAGGGCTGGTTGCGGTGACCGTCACGCCGGGAAGCACAGCTCCCTGCGCGTCGGTGACGCGGCCCTGAATGGTGCCCGTGCTGCTCGCGCCGCCACCCTGGGCAAACGCGGAAACACTGAACGACAGCGCTACCAACACGGCCATCAGGCCTGTAGTCCAACGCCTCATGCTTTCCTCCCTCGAAAAAACATTTGGGGCCACCAGTGGGGGGTCTCCCAAAACAAACAAAGGTCAACGAAACAAGGAACGAACTAGCGACGACGATCGAACGGAAATTGCTAACGAAAGTGCCCGGATGTATCTGGAAATCACTGAAACAATAGTCTTGGAGGGGGACGAATTGCAACCGCAGAGGGCCGAAAATCCATCAGACGGTGGTCAAGAGTGGCTGTATTAACCGTAAGTGTTCGTATTTACATACATTTAGGGTCGAAATTTTTGTGAAACGGCGTGAAGACGCCAACGACGTCGATTGCGTGGCCAGAGCCGCTCGTACTGCGCTGCTCCATCTTGAAGTTCTGCTGCACGCGCATCGACGTGGAGTCGATGACCGGCGACGCGCCGCTGGGAAGAAGACCCCGAAGAGGGGCGAGAAGCAAATTCGCGGGTCGAACAATCGTTCAAACGTGACCGTGATTGTGATCGTTGATGGGCGGTTGACCAACGTGGCGCCCAGGAAGCCGGGCAAGACAAATTAGTGGACGAAACGCGTGATCAACAGTCCCGCAAAAATCGCCCCGGCCCCTGTCAGCTGGTTGCTCGACACCGGCTCCCCCAGCCACACGGCGGCAACCACAATCGCGACAATCGGCGTCAGGTAGCTGTAGACCGAGGTGCGTGAGCCGCCGAGCTTCTGGAGGCCCGTGTACCAAATCCAGTACGAAAGATTCAACGCAAGCAGCGCCGACACCGTCATCAGCATCCAGCTTCGCCCTGAAATCGCGCTCCAGTCCGTCGCCAACAACGTCGTGCTCATCGCCAGCACGTACAACGTGGCGCCAATCGAGAAGGTGAGCGCGATCACCATCAGCGGCGACTGCCGCTTCAGGATCGGCTGAGACGCGACCGAGTAAATCGCCCAGCAGAGCACGCCGCCCATCATCAGCAGGTCGCCGCGCCTCGTCTCGGGCGTCATGTCGACGCCGTGGCCGACGACGAGATACAGGCCGCTCATCGCCACGGCGATGCCCAGCCACCGCAGCGGACGAATCCGCTCGTGACCGGCGAGCGCGGACAGCAGCGCAATCACGATCGGTGACATCCCGATGATCAGCGAACCGTTGGCCACGCTGGTGCGCTTCACTGACGCCACAAAACAGAACTGATAGAGAAAGGTGCCGACGCTGCCAAGCAGCGCCAACTCGATCCAGTCGCGGCGCGTCAGCGCCGCCAGGCGCTCCCGGGCGCTCGTGCCGAAAATCACACCGAGGTAGACCGCGGTCGCGACGGCGAGGCGCATCGCATTGAACGGGCCTTCCGGAAAGTCGCGAAGCGCCACCTTCACAACCGCGAAGTTGCTGCCCCAGATCAAGATCATGAAGAGCAGCGCGAAGTCGAGGGGTCTCACGGGAGTAACAGTCTACAGTCGACGGTCGGCAGTGAAGAGTTATCAGTCAACAGTCATCAGGTCGGTCAACAGGCAGCGGTCCCCCCAAAAAACAAAAGGCGGACCCGAAGGCCCGCCTTGACTGAAGACTGAACTGTCGGCTGTCGACTGAAAACTCTCAACCGCCGACCGTCGACTCCTGACTATTCTAAATGAACGGGTTCAGGAAGAACAGGATCAGCGAGATCAGGAGCACGTAGATGACGAGCGATTCGATGAGCACGAGGCCCAGAATCAGCGCGCCACGGATTTCGCCGGCCGCACCGGGGTTGCGGGCGATGGCTTCGGCCGCCGACGCGACCGCCTTGCCCTGACCGAGCGCTGCACCCAGCGCCGCGATGGCGAGGGCGAAGCCGGCGGTGATGATCGACCACTGCGCAGCGGTGTTGCCACCTGCCGCCTCAGCAGCTTCCTGGGCGTACACGGGCGACGCCAGGCCAAGAAGAACGAACACGGACATCAACGACAGCACCAACCGACTTGTTCTCACAGAAAACGCCTCCATCTAAATTCTTTGAGCCCTTCGACCGCGACGGCTATTCCGAGCGATGACACACCCGCCAGCACGCCCATCGGGTCGAGGTGCAAACGCACCATCATACCGTAGGCTGCGAGTGCCACTATAGCATGCCTTGTGAAAAACTTCACTAGCGAGAAAGCCGCGGATTTTTGGCCGGTTTCGCTGCGAAATCGAAGGACCAGGTCGTCCACGGCCCCGCGGATCGCCCAGAACGAAATGCCGATCAGAAGCCCGCCCCCGACCACAGCAATCGCCGACACGATCGACTGTCGCCAGAGGCCGAAAGCGATCGCCAGCGCAAGACACGACCAGGCGGTGTTGCGAGCGACCCGCGCAATCATCCGGTGCGCGTCATTTGCGGTTGGCGAGTTGCATCACGCGATAGACGTTCAATACCCCGGCGGCCAGTCCGAGGAAGAACCCCACAAACGACAGCCAGGGCTTGGTGCCCAGCATCGAGTCGAGCCAGTAGCCGCCACCAAACCCAATGGCCAGCGCAAACACGAACGACATCCCAATCGAGCTGAGCTGCCCGATGAGCTGCCACGTACTGGGCGACGGAGGTCGGGACGGCGATGCCATGGGAACCAGCATGTACAATACTCCGACTAGCTGCCGGCCGCGCCTCCGGCTGCTGGGATAGCTATGCGACACCACTGGTTCCGAACGCTTGCAGGAGGCGCTGCCGCCCTCCTCATCATTTCCGCTCACGCCACCACCTCGCGCGCCGCGGCGCAATCGAACGAGCGCGTGGCGTACGTCAGCGCCTGGGACGAAAAGACGCGCGCGCCGATCACGGGCCTTGGCACCGACGCGTTCGTGATCCGCGAAGACGGCGTTCGTCGCGAGGTGCTGCGCGTGACGCCAGCGACCACGCCGATGCCGGTCGCGATTCTCGTCGACAACTCGCAGGCCGCTCGCAGCCACATCGCCGACGTACGCCGGGCATTGTCGGCCTTCGTCAAGGCGCTGGACGGCGTCGGACCGGTCGCCATTATCGGCGTCGCCGATCGGCCGACGATCCTGCGCGACTACACCACCGACCAGAAGCAGCTCGACGCGGGCGTCGGCAAGATCTTCGCGATGCCCGACTCAGGCGCCACGCTGCTCGACGCCATCGTTGAGACCAGCACCGGCCTTCGCAAGCGCGAGGACGACCGCGCGGCGATCGTCGTGCTGACGACCGAGAACGTCGAGTTCAGCACGCGCCACTACAGCGACGTCCTCGAGAAACTCGCCGAAGGTGGGGCGATGATGCACGCGGTGGTGCTCAACAACCCGGCCGCCTCGGCGTTGACCGACGAGGCGCGTAATCGCGCGGTGGTCCTCGATCGCGGGCCGAAAGAAAGCGGCGGCACGCGCACCGACGTGCTCGCGAGCCAGGCATTCGAGGGCAAGCTCAAGGAGCTCGCCGGCTGGCTGAAGAGCCAGCACCGGGTGGTCTACTCGCGGCCGGAGTCGTTGATTCCGCCGGAGAAAGTTGAGATTTCATCGGCCAAGACCGGGATTGAAGCCAGTGGCGGACCGGCCCGCGGCCAGAAGATCCGATAGCGATGATGAAGACCTTCTTGCGCATGCTCGCGGTCGGCTACCTCGCCGTAGTGACCGTCGTCGCCCAGGAGAAACCGCAGGTGTTCCGCGCCGGCGTCGAGGTGGTCTCGCTCAACGTCACCGTGACCGACGCGCAGGGCCGCTACCTGACCGACATCACGCAAGACGAGTTCTCGGTTTTCGAGGACGGCGCCAAGCAGGAACTGACCTATTTCAATCGCACCAACCTGCCGATCGCGTTGTCGCTGCTGATCGACTCGAGCGCCAGCATGGAACAACGCATGGAGAACGCCCAGGAAGCCGCGATCGGCTTTGCGCGCAAACTCCGTCCGCAGGACATGGCCCAGGTCGTCGACTTCGACAGCCGCGTCGAGATCAAGCTCGGATTCACCAGCAAGGTGGAGGACCTCGAAGCCGCCATCCATGCCACGTCCGCCGGCGGATCGACGGCGCTGCATAACGCCGTGTACATCGCGCTCAAGGAACTCGCGAAGGTCAAGGCGAAGAATCCCGACGAGGTCCGTCGCCAGGCGATCGTCGTGCTCTCTGACGGCGAGGACACGTCGAGCCTGGTGAGTTTCGAAGAGGTCCTGGAGCTGGCGAAGCGATCGGAGACGGCGATCTACACCATTGGCCTGCAGCCGCGCGAGGCCAGCGCCTTGAAGGGATTCCGCGAAGCGGAGTTCGTGCTGCGCCAACTGGCGCAGGAGACCGGCGGACGGTCGTTCTTTGCCAAGCAGATCGACGAGCTGAAGGGCGTCTACGGACAGATTTCCGACGAGCTGTCGAGTCAGTACTCGATGGGCTACGCGCCGAAGAACCCTCGCCGCGATGGCGCGTTCCGGCGGATCATCGTGCAGACGTCGCGCGCCAACGCCACGGCCCGCACCAAGCGCGGCTACTACGGTCCGGTCTCACACTAGGACGGTCGCCTTCCGAGGCGCACCAGCCAGCCGGCCCCGCGCCCGCGGGACCTTCAGGGTAGTATTCCTTCGTGCGAGCGACGGTCTACATCATTGGCGCCGGTCCCGGCGCGCCTGACCTCATCAGCCTTCGTGGCTACCGGTGTCTCCAGAAGGCTGACGTGGTGATCTACGATCACCTGGTCCACCCTGCCCTTCTCGACGTCGCGCCCGAACACGCCGAGCGCATCGACGTCGGCAGCGCGGCACCGGAGCAGCGCGACCAGGACGCGATCTCATATCTCGTCGCCGAGAAGGCGCGCGAAGGGAAGACGGTGGCGCGCTTGAAGTGGGGCGATCCATTCCTGTTCGATCAGGCGGGCGAAGAAGCGTTGTTCCTGCACGAACAGGGTGTGCCGTACGAAGTCGTCCCTGGCATTCCGCACGCCATTGGCGCCAGCGCGTATGCGGGTGTGCCGATCACCTATCAAGGTGCCGGCGACACCGTCACGTTCGTGCGCGGCCATGAGGACGACGGCCGCGAGAAGGCGCGCATCGACTGGGCGGCATTGGCCACGCTGGATGGCACGATCGTGTCCTACGCCGGTCCACGGCAACTGCCGCGGATGCTGCACGCGCTGATCGATCACGGCCGCTCACCGGACGAACCGGCGGCAATCGTCGTGCACGGCACGCTGTCGTCGCAGCGCACGATGACCGGCACGCTGCGCGAATTGGCGGACGCCGTCGCCGAGGAGCCGGTCGGCGCGGCGCTCCTGATCGTCGGCCGGGTCGTCAACTTCCGCGACCACTTGCGCTGGTTCGACGCGCGGCCGCTGTTTGGCCGCCGCGCGCTGATCATGCACTCGAAGGAACAGCCCGACGACCTGGCGGACCTGCTGCGCTTGCAGGGGGCGGAAGTCGTCAGCGATATCGACTCCGACATCGACATCTATCGGCTGCTGCTGGATCGCAAGGTCGACCTGGTGACGTTCACCAGCGCCTCGGCGGTGCTGAACTTCGCCGCCAACTTCGGCGCCGATCAGGTGTCGGACCTGCTGGCCCACACCGTCGTCGCCGTCCAGGGCACGGCGGCGGCCGATGCCGCGACGCGCGCGAACATCTCGCCGGTCGTACAGGAACCGGCCGGATCCAGCGCCGGGTTTGTTGAATCAATCGTCTCCAGGTTCAGGGGGAACTAGATGAAGGCGTTGGCCATTCTCATCGCACTGTCGGTCGCGGCCTGTTCGTCCACGCCGCCACAGGCCACGGCGCCGTCCTATGACCTGCTGATCACCAACGCGCAGATCGTCGACGGCAGCGGCGGCGCGCCAACGAAGGGGTCGATCGCGATTGCAGCGGGCAAGATCGCCGCCGTCGGCGAGGTCACCGGCACCGCCACGCGCACGATCGATGCCAGGGGCCGCACCGTCGCGCCCGGCTTCATCGACATGCATAGCCACTCCGACATGCCGTTGATCACTGACGGCAATGGCCAAAGCAAGATCCGCCAGGGTGTCACCACTGAAGTGATTGGCGAATCTGGATCGGTCGCCCCGCGCAAGGCGGCGTCGGCCACCGCGACGTGGACCGACTTCAACGGCTACTTTGCGGCGATCGAGAAGAACGGCATTTCTCCGAACCTGATTTCGTACATCGGCACCGGTACGGTCCGGGAACTGGTGATCGGCGAAGAGGACAAGAAGGCCACCCCGGCCGACATCTCCGCCATGCAGGAGATCGTGAAGACCGCGATGTCGCAGGGCGTGTTCGGGGTATCGTCGGGCTTGATCTATCCGCCCAACGCCTATGCCAACGTCGAGGAACTCGGCGACGTGTCGAAGGCCGCCAAGGGAGGCCTCTACGCCTCACACCTGCGCTATGACGGCGGCAAGCTGCGCGAGGGCATTGAGGAGGCGATCGCCATCGGCGAGCGTGCCGGGATTCCCGTGCACGTCTTCCACATCAAGGTGACCGGGCAGAAGAACTTCGGCCGCATGAAGGAAGTGATCGCGATCGTCGAAGCGGCGCGCGCGCGTGGCGTGCGCGTCACCGCCGACCAGTATCCGTATGTCGCCAGCAGCACCAGCCTGACGGCGACCATTCCGCCCTGGGCGCAGGACGGTGGCACCGACAAGCTGATCGCGCGATTGGAGGATCCGCGCGAACGCGCGCGCATCCGCAAGGAGATGGAGAACACCAATCCGTCGTGGGAAAGCCGCTACCAGTCGGCGGGGACGTGGCAGAACGTGCAGCTGGCCGGTATCGGCCGCACGCGCGGCGGCACGAACGATCCCGTCTCGCCCAACCGCAAGTACGAAGGCATGCGCGTCCTCGAAGCGGCGAAACAGGCTGGCAAGGATCCGTTCGACTTCGTGTTCGACCTGCTGATCGAAGAGCGCGCGTCGGTCAGCTGCGTGTACTTCATCATTGATGAAGCCGACCTGGCGCTGGCGCTGCAGCAGCCATGGGTGGCGATCGGCTCGGATGGTTCAGCGCTGGCGACCGATGGTCCGCTGCGCGCCGGTGTGCCACACCCGCGCAGCTTCGGCACCTTCCCGCGCGTCCTGGGTCGCTACGTCCGCGAGTTGAAGGTCATCCCGCTCGAAACCGCGGTGCACAAGATGACGGCGCTGCCGGCCAGCATCCTCGGCCTGTCAGATCGCGGCACGATCAAGACCGGCATGTGGGCGGACCTGGTGATGTTCGATCCGGCGACCGTCGCCGACACGGCGACCTTTGAAGAACCGTTTCAGTATCCGGTGGGAATCGATACCGTGCTCGTCAACGGCACAGTGGTGCTGGACGAGGGCAAGCACACCAACGCGAGACCGGGGAAGGTGTTGAAGAGAAGCAGCCAGTAGCGACTACCTCCACGGCATCAAGTTCTCGATCCACGCGATTCGCGTGAGGTCGTTGTAGATCACCGTGGCCATCAGCGTCATCAGCAGCACGAAGCCGACAAACAGCATCTTTTCCTTCATCGCCAGGCTGAAGTCCCGGCGTGAGATGGTCTCGATCGCCATGATGAAGATGTGTCCGCCGTCGAGCACCGGAATCGGCATCAGGTTGATCAAGCCGAGGTTGAGGCTGATCGACGCCATCAAGCCGAGTATGGCGATCCAGCCCGCCTGAGCCGACTCTCCCGAAAGCTGCGCGATACCAACCGGGCCCATCAGCTGCTTGGGCGACGCTTCACCGGTGACCAGATCCTTGAGGGTGCCAAGGATCATGCCCGCCATTTCGATGTTGCGCTCCACGCTCATCACGATTGCGCCCACCGGCGTCGGCTTGAACTCGCGCGTGGCTTCCTTCGGCCCGAGGCCGACCATGGTCCGCTCGCCGTCGCGGTACGGCGTCACCGAGAAGGACTGCTCCACGCCGTCGCGGCGCACTTTGATCTCAATCGGCGTGTCGGCCGGCTTCTTGGAGATCGTCTCCGCGATCTGCGACGCAAACACCATGCGCTGGCCGTCGATCGACAGGATGACGTCGTTGACCTTCAGGCCTGCGGCCTCGGCCGGCTTGCCGGGGACGAGCGAGGCGACGCTCGGATTCACGTCGGGCAGCACGCCGATGGTGCCGACCTCGAAGCGGGCGCCGTTGCGCGTGCTCAGCTCGGTGAGGTCCGGACGGATCTGCAGGCGCTGTTCGCTGCCGGCACGCTGCACGACCACCTCGATGTCTCGCTCGGGGCGCGCCGCCACCGCCATGTCGAGGTGCTCCCACGTGCGCACGTCAGCGGTGCCGAACCTGGTGATCGTGTCGCCGGGAAGGATCCCGGCCTTCTCGGCCGGCGATCCCGGCTGTACCAGGCCGACCACCGCTGGCCGATCGAGGTACGCCAGCACGTCCGCACCACGCATCAACACCGCCGCCAGCAGCACGACGGCCAGCAGGATGTTCATCACCGGGCCGGCGATCAGGATCTGGAATCGCTGCCACTTTGACTTCGCCAGAAATTCATCATCTGCGCCGGTCTGTGGATCCTCGGGATTTTCGCCGGCCATCTTGACGTAGCCGCCCAACGGGATGGCGCTGATGCAGTACTCGGTATCGCCACGCTGCACCTTCAGCAGCTTGGGGCCGAAGCCAAGCGAGAACGTCAGCACGCGCACGCCGTTCCAGCGCGCGAGCAAAAAGTGTCCCAGCTCGTGAATGAACACGAGGACACCGAGAACGAAGAGGAACGACAACAACGTAGTCATGTGAATTTTCTGGCTACTGGATACCGGCTACTGGCTACTACTGTTCAATTCTAGCTCTCGCGCCAGCTCGGCCGCGTGCATCCGAGCCCACGTGTCGACCCGCCGCACGTCCGCGAGACTCTCAGCGGGCTCAGGGGTATGGGCATCCATTGCCTGCGCAATGACTTGCGGGATGTGCGTGAACCCGAGCCGGCCTTCAAGAAAAGACGCCACGGCCACTTCGTTGGCCGCATTGAGCACGATCGGCAGGCTGCGCTCGGCTTCGAGCGCCTTGTATGCGAGCCGCAAACACGGGAAGTCGTCCCACGCCGGCTCGTGAAATTCGAGCGCCTTTTGCCTGGTGAGATCAAGAAACGGGACCGGGGCGTCCCATCGATCCGGATAGGCAAACGCATACTGGATCGGCAGCCGCATGTCGGTGATGCCCATTTGCGCGATGATCGAGCCATCCTTCAGCTCCGCCATCGAATGCACGATCGACTGGGGATGCACGACCACTTCGATCTGCGAGGCCGGCACGCCGAACAGCCAGTGCGCCTCGATCACTTCCAGCCCCTTGTTCATCAGCGTGGCCGAATCGATCGTGATCTTGGGGCCCATCTGCCAGGTCGGGTGCTTCAGGGCGTCGGCAGCGGTCACGCTTGCCAGCGCGGCAAGTGACTTGCCGCGGAAGGGCCCGCCGGACGCCGTCAGGATCAATCGCCGCAACTCGCCGTTCTGACGTCCGTGCAGGCACTGATGAATCGCGTTGTGCTCGCTGTCGACCGGAAGTATGGCGACGCCCTTTTTGCGCGCGGCGTCCATGACCAAGCCGCCGGCCATGACCAACACTTCCTTGTTGGCGAGCGCGATGGTCTTGCCGGCTTCGATCGCACACAGCACAGCATCGAGCGCCGCGGTGCCGGATGACGCGCACAGCACGATATCGACATCAGGGCGCGAGGCGATCTGGCAGAGTCCTTCGTTGCCCACGCCCGACAGCTCCGCCGGTGATCCACCCAGCGCGCCGGTCAGCTTGTCCATGGCGTCAGCCGTCGCCATGGCGACCGCACGCGGCCTGAACTCGAGGATCTGCTTCGCCATGGCGCCGACGTTGGTCGCCGCGGCGATTGCCACCACCTCAATCCGATCCGCGTGGGTGCGCGCCACGTCCAAGGCGCTCGTCCCGATCGACCCGGTCGAGCCGAGAATGGCGACGCGTGTCTTAGACATTGCGAAGGAAGAAATAGAACACCGGTGCGGCAAACAGCAACGCGTCGATACGATCGAGCACGCCGCCGTGACCGGGAATGAGCGTGCCGCTGTCCTTCATGTCGGCCGCGCGTTTCAGCATCGATTCGAACAGGTCACCGATGATGCCGGTGGCCACGAGACCGAGACCCAGGCTGGCGTGCCACCACCAGGGAAACGCCGGCAGGATCAGCGGGCCAACGACCCCGAGAATCAACGGCGAGACGATGAAACCGCCCAGCGCACCTTCGCGGGTCTTCTTGGGGCTGCGCAGCGGCGCCAGCGGCGTCCGGCCGAACGTCCGGCCCGAGTAGTACTGCGCGGTGTCGCTGAGTGCGACGCCGCCGATCAACAGAAACACCGCCTCGCGGCCGGCAATGGCGTGGACGCCGACCAGGCAGCCAAGCGGCAGGCCGATGTAGACCGGGGCGAGTAACGCTGCGGCGGTGTCGGCCAGGAGCGGGGCGCCGACGCGATCCGACAGCAGCACGTTGACGGCAATCAGCAGCAGCGACGCCGCCAGCACCGACTCGAGATCGACCCACTGGAACGGCACCATCGAACACACCAGCAGCGTCGCCAGCAGCGTGGTCCAGTACGGGATCTTCGCGCCGATGACCTCGACGATCCGTTCGTATTCGTGGAACGCGAGGGCGGCAACCGCCAGCGCCACGCCGAGCAGCGCGATGGAGCTGAAGAACCACACCATCGCCACCGCGACAGCCGCGAGCACGAGGCCGCTGACAAGGCGAGTCATCTAGTCGATCGCTCTATCGGACACCGGCCGGAACCGGTGGAGTGATGCCGCCAAAACGTCGATCGCGCTTCTGGTACGCCACCACGCCTTCAAGCAGATGACGGCAGCGGAAGTCAGGCCAGAGCGTGTCGGTCACCCAGATTTCGGCGTAGGCGATCTGCCACAACAGGAAATTGCTGACGCGCATTTCGCCGCTGGTCCTGATCATCAGGTCGGGATCGGGCTGGCCTGACGTATAGAGGAAAGACGAGAAGCGTTCTTCATCCAGCGCTTCGGGCTTGATGCCGGCCTCGATCGCCCGGCGCGCGGCGTCGACGATCTCGGAGCGGCCACCGTAGTTGAGCGCGATGTTGAACAACATGCCGGTGTTCTTTGCCGTCTTGCGTTCGGCATCGAGCAGCTCGGTACGAATGTCGGGCGCCAGCGCATCGACACGGCCGATGACGTTAAAGCGAATGTTGTTGCGCAGCAGGGTCTCGAGTTCGAGGCCGAGATAACGCTTGAGCAGGCCCATCAGCGTGCTGACTTCCGCCGCCGGGCGCTTCCAGTTTTCAACCGAGAATGCGTAGAGCGTGAGGACTTCGAGGCCGAGCCTGGCGGAGGTTTCAATCACGTCGCGGACGGCGTCCACGCCGGCGCGGTGGCCCTCGACGCGTGGCAGGTGACGTTCACCGGCCCAGCGCCCGTTGCCGTCCATGATGATGGCGACGTGCCGCGGCAGGCGATCGAACTCGACCTGGCGCGCCAGCGCCTCTTCAGGCCCGCCTTTTGGAATCCACTCCAGCAACTGGTCGAGGCTCATTTCGGAGTCATTTGATGTTACTCCCGGACCCCGCAAAGAAAAAGGCCGGCCCGGGGTATGCCGGGCCGGCCCTGAGGTAAAAACGCGAGGCGTCGGACGCTTAGTTGCCTGCGCCCGGCCAGGCCGGAACCTTGCTGCTCTTCGGCGCCGGGCCAAGGCCCTTGTACACGAACTTCTGCAGGCGCTTGCCGGTGTAGGTTTCGGTCGTGTAGATGTTGCCCTTCGAGTCGACGGCAATGCTGTGCACGCCCAGGAACATGCCGGGCTGGCGGCCGCCGTAGCCGAAGTTGTAGAGCTCGGTCATGGTCTTGCGGTCGAACACGCGGACGTGTTCGTTGGCGCCGTCAGCCATGTAGAGGAACTGCTGCGCGGGATCCTTCGAGAAGGCGATATCCCACACTGAACCGTCCGAGCGGGTGTTCGGCTCAATGCGGTACTCGGCGACGAACTTGCCCTGGGTCGTGAAGACCTGGACACGATCGTTCGGGCGGTCGCAGGTGTAGACGAGGCCGTCGTTCGACATTTCCGCACAGTGCATCGGGTTGCGGAACTGGCGCGGCAGCGGCGCGGTCGGATCGTACGGTCCGAGGTTCTCGTCGGTCGGCGGCTCGCCGTAGGCACCCCACATGCGCTTGATCTTGCCGTTGTCGAGGTCGATGACCGCGACGCGCTTGTTCAGGTAACCGTCGGACACGTAGCCTTCGTTCGCCTTGGGATCGATGAAGATCTTGGCGACGCGGCCGAAGTTGTCCATGTCCTTGCTGTTCGAGCGATAGACCGGCTTGTCAGCAGGCGAGGCCGGATCCTTGCGGGCGCCGGGCTTGCCGTACTGCGCCACGAACTTGCCGTCGCGCGTGAACTTCAGGATGTGCGAGTCCGGCTGGCCGTTGCCACCGATCCACACGAAGTTCTTGTGGTCGACCACGATGCCGTGGTTGCTCTCGGGCCACTGGTAGGGCGCACCGGCAACCGGGCCACCCCACGCGCCGACGTTGTTGCCGGCGGGGTCGAATTCAACGACCGGCGGCGCCGGCATGCAGCACTCGGAGACGCGCGGACCGTTGGCGGTCGGCTGCGCCATTTCCGTGCGATCGAGGTTCCCCGCGTCGTTGCCGCGGTGAATGATCCACACGTGGTCGTCGGCCGAAATGCCGAGACCAATGGTCTGACCGAACACCCAGTTGTTGGGCATCGGCTTCGGCCAGTACGGATCAACCTCGAAGCGCGGCACCTGCTTCGCCTGGGCTGCCGCTTCATCAAGAATGGACTGCGCCAGTCCCAGACCGGCAAGCACGGCCGCGAATGCCGCGCCCGTCAAGAATTTACGATTCATTTTCACGATGGCTCCCCCACCAGTGGTCCGCCTACGGGCCGGACAAAACAACAGTGCCCTCCAAGGCAAAGCCTCGGCAAGCGGGCGCCAGTATACTTGGGACCGATAACCGTGTCGAGCGCGTCGCATTCCAGCAAATCATTGAGCCGATTGGCCGTGGCGGTCCTTCTTATCGCCGCTATGGCACCCATAATCAGGGCGCATGAAGTCCCGAACGAGGTCACCGTGTTCGGGTTCGTCCGGCCGGAGGGCAAGACCCTTCGCCTGCTGGTCCGCGCCCCCCTCAAGTCGATGCGCGACGTCGATGTCCCGGAGCAGTCCAACGGCTTCCTGGACTTCACGAAGATGGAAGCGGCTGAGCGGCACGCCGCGCAGATCTGGATTCGCGACTTCATCCACGTCTACGAGAATGACGTCGAGCTGCCCCTCGTGCAGATCGTCTCGACCCGCACGTCGCTGCCGTCCGACAAGTCGTTTGAAAATTACGACACCGCGCTGGCCAACATCCTGACCGGCGCCAGGCTCGACAACAGCACCGAGATCTACTGGGACAACGGCATGCTCGACGTCCTGTTCGAGACGCCGATCAACTCGGACCAGTCGGACTTCGCAATCCAGCCCGGGCTCACCCGGCTCGGCCTGCAGGTCAACATCGTGTTGCGCTTCCAGCAACCTGGAAAGCCCGAGCGCGCCTTCGACGTGCACGCCGAGACCGGGATCGTCCATCTCGATCCCCGGTGGCACCAGGCCTTCTACCTGTTTGCGCGGGAGGGCTTCTTCCACATCCTCGACGGCACCGATCACCTGCTGTTCCTGCTGTGCCTCGTGATCCCGTACCGCAAGCTGAAACCGCTGGCGATCGTGATCACCTCGTTCACCGTCGCGCACTCGGTGACGCTGATCGCCTCCGCCTACGGCATGGCGCCGGACACGCTGTGGTTTCCGCCCCTGATCGAGACGTTCATCGCGATTTCGATCGTCTACATGGCCTTCGAGAACATCGTTGGCGCGCAGTTACAACGCCGCTGGATGGTGACGTTCGGGTTCGGCTTGATCCACGGCTTCGGCTTCTCGTTCCTACTGCGGGAGCGCCTGCAGTTTGCCGGCGACCACCTGGTGGCGTCGCTGCTGGCGTTTAACGTGGGTGTGGAAATCGGGCAGCTGCTGGTGTTGCTGATCGCAATTCCGCTGCTGTCGCTGATCTTCCGCTTCGTGGTCGCGGAACGCATCGGCACGATCCTGATGTCGGCGCTCATCGCGCACACCGCGTGGCACTGGGCCACGGACCGCGGCACGACGCTGCTCACCTATCGTTTCCCCGAGTTCACGATGGCCGGCGCGGCCGCGGGGCTCCGGCTGCTGATGGTGATTGTCGCGGCGGCAGCGCTGGTGTGGCTGGTGAGCCTGTGGATTGGCCGGCCCAAAGACTCAGACGCACCCACGCACCCGCGCACCGACGCACTTTAGTAGTGCACCTTCCAGAGCATCAGGCCTTGAGGCGGGGCGGTCTGCCCCGTCATGGCGCGCTCACCCTTCTCGAGGATCGCGCGCATGTCCTCCACTTCCATGTTGCCGCGCCCGATATCGACCAGCGTACCGGCGATGGTGCGAACCATGTGGCGCAGAAAACCTGTGCCGCTGATCTCCAGTCGAAGCAATCGGCCACGATCGTCGGGCAAGGAATCGAGCGGCGATAGCGAAACCGGCTGATCGGTGTCGAGATCGATCGCGTTGATCTGGGCAGACAACACCGTGCGCACCGTGGTTTGCACGTCGGTGCCGCGCCCCTTGAAGGCGACAAAGTCGTGCTCGCCGACCAGTGGAGCGGTGGCGCGCCGCATCCGATCGAGGTCAAGCGGCATCGGCACATGCCAGACGACGTGGCGGAAGAACGGGCTTGGAATGGACCCGTTCCAGATCGCGTAGCGGTAGGTCTTCGACTTCGAGAAGATGCGCGCGTCCCATCGATCGGGCATTTCCTCGATCGCGCGAATCAGGATGTCGCCCGAGTTGCGCGCCTTCAATCGGGCATTGAGCGCGCGCTGCAGGTCTTCAATGGCGATCTCGTGATCAAACGAAATGCTCGCCACCTGCGCCGCCGCGTGCACGCCGGCGTCGGTGCGTCCGGCGGCGTTCAGCGGGTGGTGTGCGCCGACGATCGCGTCGATCTCTTCCTCGAGGATCTGCTGGATCGACAGCGCGTTGGCCTGGCGCTGCCAGCCCGCGTAGTGCGTGCCGTCGTAGGCGATCGTGAGCTTGAACGTCCTCAAGACCTACTTCGGCGTGCGCGATCCTGGTTTGACGACCGGCAGGCCCTGCTGGCAGAGCGGACACGCGTCTTCCTTGTAGGCTTTCACGTCCATCGGCAGCAGCGCATGGAACGGCACGTCCAGTCCCTGCTTACCGCCGCTGCGATCGACAATCGCACACGCGCCAACCACGGTCGCCCCTGCCGCGCGCGCCACGTCCATCGTCTCGCGCGTCGAGCCGCCGGTCGTCACGACGTCTTCGACGACGAGGACCTTTTCGCCGGGCTCGAGCGTGAATCCGCGACGGAGCGTCAGCGTGCCATCCTGGCGTTCCGCAAAGATGGCGCGCACGCCGAGCGCCCGGCCGACTTCCTGGCCGATCACGATGCCGCCCAGCGCCGGCGACAGCACGGTCTGGACACCAAGCGACCGCACAAGGCTGCCCAGGGCTGCACCCAGGGCTTCGGCCTCGCTCGGGTGCTGCAGGACCAGCGCGCACTGGAGGTAGCCGGGGCTGTGCAGGCCCGACGAGAGACGAAAATGGCCTTCGAGCAAGGCGCCGGAGCGCCGGAAGATGGTGAGCACTTCTGCTTCAGTCATTGTCCTAAGTATATGAGGGGCAAGCGCCTGCGGCTTCCCCGCCAACGGCGGGTTTCAACGGTCGAACGGCGCCGTTTCAAACGATTGAGGCGAACCCACAGGGTGCCCGTCCCGTCTATGATGGTGGGCTGACGTCTGGCCTGCGGCACCCGTTTTGCTGTTCGCCGAGCCACAGACCCGCCGATTTCTCGACTGGAGTAGCAGTGTGATGCGTTTTGATAAGCGTTTTTGTGCCCGAACCGCTGTGAAGGCTGGCCTGCTGGCCGCCACAGTGTCCGTTTTTGGGCCGTCCCCTGTTCACGCGCAGACAACACCGGCCGCGCAACAGGGCCCCGTTCGCCGCATGAGCATCGATGACGCCGTGGCCACGGCCCTCGAACAGAACCTGGATCTCCAGGTGCAGCGTATCAACCCGCAGTTGCAGGACCTGTCGGTGACGCAGTTCAAGGCCGTCTACACGCCGAACTTCGTCTCGACGCTCAGCACCTCCGACTCGACGCAGCCGTCGACCAGCTTCCTCGACAGCGGCGGCGCCAACTCGACCGGCATCACCAGCGGCCAGTCGATCTGGAATTTCGGCCTGCAGTCGGCAACCCCGTGGTACGGCGGCAGCTATGACGTCCGCTGGAACAACACGCGCAGCACGACCACCAACCTGCTGCAAAGTTTCAATCCGCAGTTGAACACCTTCGTGACGGCCACCTACAGCCAGCCGCTGTTGCGCAATTTCAAGATAGACGGCGCGCGCCAGCAGTTGATGGTCAGCCAGAAGAACAAGGAAATCTCCGACACGCAGCTGAAGCAGGCCATCGCGCAGACCACGCGCACGGTGCGCAATGCCTATTACGACCTGATCTACGCCATCAGCAACCTGGCCGTGCAGCGCCAGTCGCTGGCACTCTCGCAGCAGTCGCTGAAGGACAACCGCGCCCGCGTCGAAATCGGCACCATGGCGCCGCTCGACATCGTCCAGGCCGAAGCAGAAGTCGCGACGCGCGAAGAAGCCGTCATCATCGCGGAAGCCGCGATCGAGCGTCAGCAGGACAACCTGCGGGCGCTGGTCTACAACCCGTCCTCAGCCGATTTCTGGTCGGCGCGGATCGAACCCACCGACACCATGACCTTCGTGCCCGCGCAGGTCGACGCTGAGACGGCTGTGAAGACGGCGCTCAGCGAGCGCACCGACCTGGCGAATGCGCGCAAGAACATGGAGATCAACGACGTCAACATCCGTTACTTCCGCAACCAGTCAATGCCGGACGTGACGGCGTCGGTGAACTACAACGCCCGCGCGATTGGCGGTTCGCAGGTGACCCGACAGACGATCGGCGGCCTGCCGATTGGCGACATCATCAGCAGCACCGACAAGAGCTACTTCAGCACCCTCGGCACGGCGTTCTCAGGCGACTATCCGGGTTGGAACCTGCAGGTCAACATGAGCTATCCGATCGGCGGTTCGTCGGCGGAAGCGCAGTTGGCCCGCGCGCGCCTGCAGCAGACCCAGGCCGAGCGCCAGGTCTCCAGCCTGGAGCTGTCGGTGACGACCCAGGTGCGTGAGGCCGCGCGCAACGTCCAGACCAACGCCAAGCGCGTGGACGCGACGCGTTCGTCGCGCGTGCTTGCCGAGCGCCGCCTCGAAGCCGAAGAGAAGAAGTACCAGGCCGGCATGACGCAGAACTTCTTCGTCCTCACGGCGCAGCGCGACCTGATCGTCGCCCGCAACAACGAACTGCTGGCGCTGGTCGAGTACGCCAAGTCGGTCGTCAATTACGGCGCCGTCCAGCAGGTGCCGCTGGCCGGTCAATAGCGATAGACTGGTGGCCGTGCCGGTCACGGCCACCATCATCACGTTCAACGAAGCGGCCAATATCCAGGCCGCCCTCGAGTCTCTCTCCTGGGCAGACGAGATCATCGTCGTCGACAGCCAGAGCACTGACGACACGGTGGCCATTGCCCGCCGCTACACCGACAAGGTCATCGTCCGGCCCTGGCCCGGCTACATCGCGCAGAAGAACTTCGCAGCCGCGCAGGCGACCTACGACTGGATCTTCTCGCTCGATGCCGACGAGCGCGTCACGCCGCAGCTGGCGGCCGAGGTCCAGACGTTACTGAGCGCGGGGCCGCGATCGGCCGGCTACCGCGTGCCGCGGGTCACGTTTCATCTCGGGCGCTGGATGCGGTCGACCGACTGGTATCCCGACTACCAGTTACGTTTCTACGATCGGCGGCGCGCGTCGTGGTCGGGGAAGTACGTGCACGAGTCGGTCAAGGCAGAGGGGCCGGTCGAGGACCTGCGTGGGGAGCTGCAGCACTACGCGTATCGCGATCTCGCGCACCACTTCCAGACCATGGACCGCTACACCACGCTGGCGGCGAAGCAGATGTTCGAACAGGGCCGGCGAGCCGGATTCCTTGACCTGATGCTGCATCCGCCGGCGGCGTTCGTCCGCAATTACATCCTCCGTGGCGGGTTCCGCGACGGCGTGCCGGGGCTGATCGTCTCGGCGATGAATGCCCGCTACGTCGGGCTGAAGTTTGCGAAACTCTGGGAGCTGTGTTCGCCCTCCACATCGACACCGCGCGCACCTGGCGCGGGGGACAGCAACAAGTCCTCTTAACCGTGCTCGGCCTGCGGGCGCGGGGACATCGCGCCGTGCTCGTCGCGCATCGCGACGGCGAGCTGTTTCGTCGTGCCTCGGAAGGGCCCGACCTGGTGCCGCTTGCGCCGATGAACGAGATCGATCTCGCTGCGGCCTGGCGGCTGTCGAAGATCATCCGCAAGTGGCGGCCGGCCGTGGTCCACGCACACGATCCGCACGCCGTGTCGATGACGTCACTGGCCTTGTCGTTTGGCGCACCGGCGCCTCGTCCGGTGACGATCGCATCCCGCCGCGTCGACTTTCACCTGCAATCGCACGCGTTCTCGCAGTGGAAGTACCGTCAGGTGGACGCGTTCATCGCGGCATCTGAGGCGATCAAGGGCATCCTGGTCCAGGACGGTATTGCCAGGGATCGCATTCACGTCGTTCATGACGGCATCGATGTCGAGAAGATCGCGCATCGGCCGGTGATTGACCTGCATCAGGAGTACTACCTCCCGCACGGTGTGCCGGTGATCGTCAACGTCGGGGCGCTGGTCGGTCACAAGGGCCAGAAGTATCTGGTGGAGGCGATGCCGCTCGTTCTGCGGGACGTGCACGACGCGCACCTGATCATCTTCGGCGAAGGCGAACTGCGGGCCACGCTCGAGAAACAGATCAAGCACCTGAACCTCACGAAGCGGATCCTGCTGCCGGGGTTTCGGGAAGACGTCCTGTCGCTGATGAAGTCGGCGGATCTGTTCGTGATGAGTTCCGTGACAGAGGGGCTTGGATCAGCGGTGCTCGACGCGATGGCGATGGGTCACGCCGTGGTCGGCACCCGCGCGGGCGGCATTCCCGAGGCAGTCGTGCCCGATCAAACCGGACTGCTGGTCGACACGGCAGACCCGAAGGCGCTGGCGGCGGCGATCGTGAAGCTGCTGAAGGATGCCACCCTGCGCAAGCAGTTCGGGGCGGCCGGCCTGAAGCGCGTCGCCGAGCAGTTTGACGTCGATCACCTGGTCGACGGCACGCTCGACGTCTACCGCCGCGTCACCGCCACCAGGTAACCTTACGGCTTCTGGGACGCCAGCCAGTCAGCAAACTCGGTGTGGCCCTTCTCGCGCGCCAGGTCGATGGCGCTCTTGCCGTCGTCGGACGTCAGCGTCGGATCGCCACCACGCGCCAACAGCAACTCGGCCAGCTTGCGATTCGCGTTGGTGCCGGCTTCGTGCATCGGGCGGAAGCCCGCCTGTTGCTGCGCGTTGGGATCGGCACCCGCGTTCAGCACCGCCTCGACGATCTCGAGATTTCGCCCGGCGACGGCGGCGTGCAGCGCCTGGACCTTGAGCGGATTCTTCGCCGCCGCGGTCACGTCCGCGCCGGACGCGATCAACGCCTTTGCCGCGGCCACCTGCCCGAAGAACGACGCCAGCGCCACGGCGGTGAACCCATCCGGCGCATGCTCTGACACCCGCCCTGGCGCAGCGGCCAGGATCGCGTGGATGCGGTCGACGTTGCCGAGCACGGCGGCTTCAAACAGATCGATCGTCGCGCCGGATTCAATCAGCGCGTTCACGACCTCCGGCTTCATGTTGTAGGCGGCGACAAGGATCGCGGACGCACCGCTGCCATCTCGCGCGTCCTTCAGCGCCGGATCCTGCTGAATCAGTTCACGAACCTCGTCGGCCTTGCCGGCTTTGATGGCATCAAACAGTGCGTGTGACATTTATTGCCTCGCTCGATCGAGTGCCAAGAGCGAATCGAGAATCGTCTCCGCTACGTCCACGAAGAATCCGCGATTGATCTTGTCGGCGGTGTCGGTCGGCTTGTGGTAGTCAGGATGATCCTCGACGCCGAAATAGACAAACGGGATCTTCGCATCGTGGAACGGCCCATGATCCGACTGCTGGGTCCAGTCCTCGACGCCACCGGCGATCGCCACCGGCTTGTCATGACCAAACAGCACGGTGACCGGCGCGCGCCTGGCGACCTCTTCGAGCGGTGCCTTCAGCTCCGGATAGTGATAGGGACCGGCGACGAAGATCTCGCGCTTGTCGTTACGGCTCACCATGTCGAGATTGAGATTGAGCCCGATCCGATCCTTCGGGATCGGTGGGTTCGACAGCATCACCCGCGCGCCCTGCAGGCCGCGCTCTTCCGCGTCAAACGCCGCAAACACCACGGTGTGGCGGAAGGGTGTCTTCTGGCAGAACGCGGCGATCTCGATCATCACGGCGACACCGGACGCGTTGTCGTCGGCGCCGGGATACACCTGGCCGTCGCGAATGCCGACGTGATCGTAGTGGGCCGAGACGACGAAGTAGGGCAGCTTCGCATCCGTCCCCATGCACATGCCAAGCACGTTGGCGCCCTCGCCCTCCTGCTTGCCGCCCATCGTCATGCGCGTGTACTTGAACGGATGGACGTAGGCGCTCGACACGGGGTGCAGGCCTGCCGACTTGAACCGCTCGAGCACGTAGGCGCGCGCGGCCAGCCCTCCAGGCGAGCCGGCTGCCCGGCCTTCGAGCTTCGGATCGGCCAGGGTCGTCACCGTCGACATCAGGCGCTCGCTGTCGATGCGCAGGCTGGCGGCCTGCGACTGTGGCGCGGGTCGCGTCTGCCGCTGCGCCTGGATGCGGCTGGACTCGAGGCGCCCGGCAACCTGGAACCAGATGAATCCGGTCGCAACGATGCTCAGGCCGATGATGCGTCGTGTTTTCATAAAGATCACAGTGGCGAGACCATCACCAGATCGGTCTGCGGATCGGTCCCGAACAAGAATATGTGGGAGCCCACGTCCGAAAAACCACATTTCGCATAGAACGCGCGCGCGCGATCATTGCGTTCCCAGACCCCCAGCCACAGTGTGCGCGCGCCTCGGCGGCGCGCCTCGGCGCGCACCGCTTCCATCAGCGGCTTCGCAATGCCGCGGCCGTGCCACGCCTTGTCGATGTAAAAGCGCCATAGCTCAATCGCGGCCGGCTCGGTGACGCACTCCGGCGTGTGCCCGGAGCGCACCTGCGCATAGCCCACCACGATTCCCCCCTCTTCGACCAGCAGCGTCGTGATGTCACGATCACCGATCTCCCGCGTTTGTTGATCAACGCCGTACGCCTTGGCGAGATAGAGCGCCATGTCGGTGGCGTCATTGGTGGACGCAAACGTGTCGAAGAAGGTGCGGCGCGCCAGTTCCGCGAGCGTTGCGGCATCGGCCGCCACGGCTGGTCGAATCTGCACGCCTGAATCCTATCGTGGAACATCGGGAACTTTCGGCTCGTAAGTGGTTCTAAGGTGGCGAGACCGATACTTCGCCACGGCAGCAGTGCTGAGCCCTGCTAGCGGCGAGGCCATTCGGACAACAACGAGAATCTAATATGGGTCTTTGGGAAGACCTGCGCTTTGCAGGCCGGCTGCTGCTGAAGGACAAGTGGTTTTCGCTGGTGGCGGCGATCGCCCTGGCGCTGGGCATCGGTGTCAATGCCACCGTCTTCACGTTCGTGAACGCGGTACTGATTCGCGGCCTGCCGATCGCCGACCCCGATCGCACGATGGCGATCGACTCCTACAACCGCGTGCGCAACAACGGCCTCGGCGTGTTCAACGACATCCCCACCACCATCATCGGTGTCGTCCCCGAAGGCTTCCGGGTCGCTGACCATTCGCCGCTCGACCTGGGCGCCGAGCGCGACGGCCTCCTGCAGGATCACCTCGGCCAGTCGCCCGGCATCGAGTTGCCACCCCATCGCGCCCGACGCAAAGCGTTCGACACGCGCGTCAGTCGAGCCCCACCAGACGGTGTTGCCTGTCGATCGTGTAAAGCCGGCTCGCTCAATCGCGTCATCAACGCCGAGCTCGGCAAATAACTTGGCACAACTTGGGGGAACGGAGACCGCAAGCGGGTGTTCGGCCCCCGCTTTGGTGATGACGCGGACGCGGTGCCCCAATCGCGTCAGCAGCAACGCGGCGCCGGCGCCGGCGGGGCCGCCACCGAGAATCACCACCTCGCGCTCGGCCACGTTAGAACCTGAAGAGCCGGGTGGCCTTGATCGCCATGGTGCGATTCATCAGCCCTGGAAAGCCGGGCTGCCGGGTATCACGGCCGTCGCTATAGACGACAAACAGGTCGCTGCCGCCGGTGTACTCCCAGCGCAGCCTCGCGCTGGACGTCAGCGTCTTCGCATCGATATTGAACTGCACGAGGCTGCTGATCTGCATTCGAGCGCTTGGCGTCACCGTGATTCGGGAGCCGACCAGTCTCGCCTTGAAATCGCCGTACGGCAGCGAACCCCACGCGAGCGTTGCACTCGGTTCGATCGACAGCTGCGGCATCACACCCCAGCGGCCGGAGAACGTCACGTCTGACTTGCTGCCTTCGTACAGCGAACCGGTGGACGCGCCAATCCGGCCCGAGACGCGGCGCTGCTGACCCATGGAATACGAGATGCGGCCGGTCGAGTAGGTGTAGCCGCCGGCGGGGACGATCACGCCTGGAGCGATCGTAAAACGGGACGGCAGCAGTTCGAACTCGCGCGACACTTCCGCCGTGACCGAATCGCTCGACTGAAAGTCGACGCGAAACGAGCCGCTCAATTCCCGGCCCTGGAGCTCGCTCGCACCCGCGTCCGTGACGTAGTCGGCGCTCCCCTGCCACGTGAACTTGCGAATCATCCGGCTGCCGCGAGGCCTCGGGCTGAAGCGCAACTGCCCGAAGCTGCGGCGGATGTCGTTGCGTCGCACGTATCCGACCTCAGGCCGGAAGTCCGCGTCGATCAGCATGTGCTCGGCGGTAGCGCCGTAGCGATCGGCGTTGTAGTCGAAGCGGCCGCGGTAGCTTGACCCGGTGATCGTGGCGCCCCGCGCGTCGCGAGTGCTGGTCATGGCGTAATAACTGGTGATGTTGATGCTCTTGAAGAACAACATCGTCGCGTCGACGCCGGCGGTGTAACTGTCGTCGGCCCCTGAACCAAGTGAGGGCCCGCGGCGCGTCGCCATCACGCCGACGTTGCTGCGTCGCAGCAGGTTGCGCTTGAGGCGCAAGGCCGAAAAATTTGTCGCGAGTGCCCTCGCCTCCGGCTTGTCCTCGGTCTGGATATTCAGCGCACCAATGCTGAATGCCCCGGCGCGACCCGTAAGGCGAACGCCGCCGACCACGGGCACGGCTTGCCCCTGGCTCAAGCCAATCTGCCGGCTGAAGAACAACAGCGGCACGTCTCCTGGGCTATTGCCGGCCTGCACGCCGCCGAAGTCGAAGATGCCCTGCCCTTCGAGGAAGAAGTCGCGCTTCTCCGGAAAAAAGACGCTGAAGCGAGTCAGGTTCACCTGCTGCACATCTTCTTCGACCTGCGCAAAGTCGGTGCGGTAGGTCGCGTCGACGATCAGGCTCCGGGTGAGTCCGTATTTGAAGTCGAGGCCGGCGTTAGCCTGACGCTTGTTATTGAACGGCGAAACGCCCACGCGATCCGTCGTCAGGGACGCGACGGTGTACGGCTTGAGCTCGATGTTCTTGGACTGCGCCGGCGTCTCAAGCCCCACCACGGTCGCGGCCGAGGCCATGCGGCTGATCCCGCCGGTGCCGAGCGCGGCCGGCACCAGGGAGAGGTAGGAGAACTCGTTCTTCCACTTCACCAGGCGGCGCAGGTTGATGCCCCAGGTTTGCGGCCCGCTGCCCTTGTAGCGCAAGGACTTGAACGGAATCGCCACCTCCACGGTCCAACCGTTCTCGAAGCGCGCGGCCTTCACGTGCCAGATGCCGTTCCACGCCTGGTTCTGCTGATCGTCTGTCACCGCCATGTCGCGCAGGGCGCCAAGCGCGTTGGTCTGGAACACGTAGCCATTGCGGCGATCGTGAAACGTATCGATCGCAAACGTCAGGTTTTCGTTGCCGAGAATGTTGCCGTTGTCGCGGCGCAATTCGTTGGCGACTTCACGCTCGGGATGGCTGTCCCAATTGCGCGCGCACACGTAGATGTTGACGTCATCGAACAGGATCCAGGCTTCGGTCTTCTCGGTCGCCGGCTGCCCCTCGTCAGGTTCCTGCTGGATGAAATTGCTGATCGGCTCGATCGTGCGGTAGGCCTCCTCGTCGAGACGGCCGTCGATACGAAGCGGCTCGGTGACGCGAAACGCCCGCACCGTCACGTTGTCAGCGGCGAGGCGGTTGACGATCGAGCGTCGGTCGTTCTCCTGCGCCGACGCCGTCCCGGCCAGCCCTGCGGCCAGCACGATGATGAGGAACGTTCGAACCACTACTCGCCGTCCGAATCGTGCGCGGCGGGAGCCACGTGCTCCGGAAGCCGGCTGCGCGCGCAGTCGATGCAGAGGCCAGGCTGGAACTCGGCGACCTCGAGCGCTACGTCCGCGTCGCGAACCGCTTCCCACGATCGAATGTGAAACCTGGTGATGAAACCGCTGCCGATGAACCCGACGCCGAGCCGTGCTGCCATGCGAAGCACTATAGTGCAGCTCCCTCACAACCCACATGCTGGCGCCGGCGCCGTGTGCGTCAGTCCGAGCTCAGCGCCTCAGCAGGACGAATGCCGAGCGCGCGACGCGCCGGCAGCCAGCACGCCGTGAGTCCGGCAAGTGCCAGCGTCAGGAAGATTGTCGACGGCATCCACACTCCAGGGGCTGGGATGCTGATCAAGATCGACGATCGCAGCTGCACGAAAATCACTCCCAGCGCGCTGCCAAGCACGCCGCCGATCGCAAGATAGACCACCGCGCCACCGGTGATCGAGCGCAGCACCTGCCAGTTCGCCGCACCAAGCGCGACGCGGATGCCAATCTCGCGGGTGCGACGCGTCACCATGAACGACAGCAACGCGTAAATGCCGACGATCGACAGGGCCAGCGCCATCCCGCCCATCGCCATCAAGCCGAGGGCGACGCCTGACAAAAACGCACTCTCTTCAACGCCGGCTTCTTCCAGCGTGCGGATCTCTTCCAGCTGGAGGTCGGGGTCGATCCTCGACACGGCCGCGCGGAGTTGTGGCGTCAGCGTGAGCGGATCGGCGAGCGTGCGAATGGCGAGGAACGTCAATTGCTCGTCGCGGACGGGCAGGTAGAAACCGGCCGTCAGTGCTGGATCACCAACGCTCAACCCAAGATCCGGCACGACACCGACGATTTCGTACCACGGCTGCTGCCCACCATCCTCGCGGGGCTGCGCGATCCGGATGCGCCTGCCGATCGGGTTGCGGCCGTCGAGAAACTTCTGCACGAAGGGCTCGTTCACCACCGCGATTGGCGCGGCGCCGGCGATGAAATCCGTGGGGCGAAACGTCCTGCCCGACAGCGTGCGGGCGCCGATCGCTTCGAGATAGCCGTTGCCGACCGCAAAGGATGGCGCAGGCTGCGGTGCACCGGCCGCCTCCTCGCCGATCGGCTCGACGGCGGTCAGTCGCGGCGACGGATACAGTCGCGGCAGCAGCTGGCCGGCGCCTGCGGCGGTCACGCCCGGCAGGGCGGCCGCCGCCTCGACGACCTTGTCGCGGAGCACGGGTGAAGTAATGCGGCCCATGTGCGCCGTCACCACCTGGTTCCTGGGGAGCGCGGGAATATCAGAGACGAACGAATTGAACGCGCGCGCCATCGTCACCGCGCCATTCAGCAGCGCGATCGAGAGCGCGATCTCCGCGACCAGCAGCACCGCCCCGACCCGCCCGAAGCCGCCCGCCGCAAAGCCACGGCCCGCCTGGAGCGTATTGCGCAGATCGTGACGCGTGACGCGCAGCGCCGGGAACAGTCCGGCGACGACGCTCACTAGAAGAGTCAGCACCACGACAAATGCCACGATCCGCGGGTTGGGCACCAGCGTGACCCAGAACGGCCAGCCTTCGAAGGACCCGCGAATGAATCGCAGCGCGCCGTAGGCACCGAACAGGCCGAGTGTCGCGGCAATCGATCCAAGGAGCAGCGTCTCGAAGAACAACTGCCCGACCACCCGGCTGCGAGCGGCGCCGAGCGCGGTTCTTACCGCAAGCTCCGGCGCGCGCGACCACGTCCGGGCAAACACCAGCGTGGCCACGTTACTGGCCACCACCATCAGCACCATGACGAGGACGAACACGAGGGCGGACATGGCGAAGTCGGCCTGCCCAGAGTCCGACGTGTACGGGCGCACCGACACGCGGGCGATGTCAGCCGGCGGCGGCGGTGACGGTAGCGACGCCGTCAACGCATCGGCCTCGGTCGTCGCCGCCTCAAACGAGACCCCGGGCTTCAACACCGCCAGAATGCGCACGCTCATCGCCGTCGACTGCACGCCGCCAAGCCACTGCTCTTCGAACGGCAGCCAGATCTCGCAGGAGTTCGGGAACTCGAACGAGTCCGGCATGACGCCAACCACCGTGCGCGGCTGACCACCGATCGTGATCGAACGGCCGATCACGGCCGGATCGGCCGAGTAGCGACGGCGCCACAGGCTCTCGCGGATCAGCACCACACGCTCGGCACCGGGATCGCCGTCGGCCGGAATGAAGGCACGCCCCAGCACCGGCACTGCGTCCAGCCACGGCAGCGACCTCGCGGTGATCAGACCGCCGTTGATCGATTCAACCTCGTCAGGTCCGTGGGTCAGCGTGTAAGGCCGGCCGCTCACCAGCCCGACGTGCTCAAAGGACGCCGCCCGATCGCGCAGTGTCCGATAGCGCTCGACGTCGATGTCAGCCCGTCCGCCATCCTTGCTGAAGGCGTGCACGCGTCCGATGCGATCACCGGCGCGATACGGCAGCGAACTGTTCATCAGCGCGTCACGAAATGTGAAGCTCATCGTCGCCAGCCCCATGCCGGTGGCCAGCGCGAGCACAATCGTGAGTGACAGGACGGGCTGCTTGACGATCAGGCGGAGGGCGAGGCGGACTTCGCCCCAGGAAATGACGCGGCTCATCCCGGGTTTCGACGTGGTTGGGTCAGCGGGAGTTCCGGGGGTGGCACGCGCCCCTGAGTGGGCAGCGGGAGTCCGCCTCCTTCTTCCCGTAGCCGCAGCCGTTCATCATGCCGAGGTGGCAGATCGAGAAGTCGAACTTGATCGGATCGGCCGGATCGATCGCCCGCAACGACGCCGTGATGTCGGCGGCCATCCGCCATCCTGGACTCTTCTTCGTCGTCAGTCGCAGGCAGGTGCCGACACGAATGATGTGGGTATCGAGCGGCACGATGAGCTGTCCTGGCCGGACCTTCGTCCAGACGCCCATGTCGACGCGATCCTCGCGCACCATCCAGCGCAGGTAGAGGTTGAGACGCTTGCAGGCGCCACCTGACGACGGACGGGAGAAGAAGTAGGCCACGCCTGGTTTCGGCTTCCGCCGCCCATAGATTGGCGTGCAGTCGATTGCCATGGCGCGGGAGGAAAACGATTCGAGCGCCGCCGACACATCGACCGCGTCATCGGCCAGACCCTCGGCGAAGAAGCCTTCGACCGATCCGGAACGCGCCAGCATCTGCTTCAGGATCCACACCATGGCCGCAAAGTCGGCGCCATTGGTCCAGCGATGCACCAGGTGCGTGAAGCAATCACGGTCACGTGCGGGATCGAAGCGGCGCACGAAGGAGGCCGGCGACGTCCCCATCACCTCGAGCATGCCTTCGATCGAATTCAGGACACTCTGGACGCGACCAAACGCCAGCGCCGATGCGATGAAGCCAACGACCTCGCGATCGTCGGACCGCTCGAACCGGCGCACGATCCACACCGGATCTGCGACCGAGCGGTCGGCATTGAATTCGGCGTACAGGCGATCGAGCGCCGGACGAATGGTGGCGCTAGAACGCGGTGACGGGCACATTGGCCGCGCACATCGGACAGGATCCGGCCGGGTAGTTTGGCGGCGATTTGTATTCCACCAGCGCCACATTCGGCACGTCGAGGCTGACGCACGCCTCACAGCGATCGATGATCTGCATCGTGCCGATCACCCGCCCGCCGGCCGCCGCCACCAGGTCAGCACAGCGCTTGAACGTGGTTCCGGTGTTGCGCACGTCGTCCACAATCAGGACGCGCTTGCCCGCCATC